>VFSW01005262.1_pt1 | contig 19177 bp, 13 predicted proteins | sample 5358111 | NCBI WGS metagenome assembly VFSW01 (sample SAMN11554181, study PRJNA540505) | mine drainage metagenome | isolation source: sediment from site ElyBrook_90M | place: USA: Ely Copper Mine, Vershire, VT | collected 2017 | reverse complement strand
CCCCGCCGGGGGCCCCCCCCCCCCATCCCCCCCCCCCTCCGGCCCCGCTCCCCCGGGGGGCGCCCCGACCTCCACGGCGCCCCCCCCCACGGCCGCAGCTGCACCGACGATACCGCTCGGCGCATCGCCTCACGGCTCGGCGCGCAGCACCGGTTCTCCTTCGTCGTGAATGGACGCTTCAAGGGCGGCTACATCACCCGCCATTACGGGGCGCCCGCCGATGGCGTCGATGTGGTGCAGATGGAAATTGCCCAATCCGCCTATCTGCGCGAAACGCGCGTACCGCGTTTCGAGAGTGTTCTGGCAGCACCCCTCGCGGAGTTTTTGCAGGAACTGCTGGGGGCGGCGGCTCAGATCCCCGCGTACCAGGCGTAACCCTGGTCTTCCCAGTACCCCCCCTGGCCGCCGCCGAAACTTCGATAGCTGTCGACCAACTGGATATGCATGACGTATTTGGCCATCTTATAACCGAGCTGCCGCCCGAGGCGCAGACGCAAGGGCGCCCCGTAGGCGACCGGCAGGGTCTCGCCATTCAACGCATAGGCGAGCAGGGTCTGGGGATGGGCGGCTGTGCGAAGGTCGATGCTCTCATAGTAGTTCGAACCACCGTCCATCGGATCGGCGCAGAAGAACATCGCGTAACGGGCCTGCGGCCTTGGCAGCACGATCGCCAGTACGTCGCGCAGCTGTGCCCCGGTCCATTGGCCGATACAGCTCCAGCCTTCCACACAGTCGTGACGGGTGATCTGCGTATGCGCGCGCAGCGCCCGCAGCGCATCGAGCGAGAACTCCTTGGGATTCTCTACCAGCCCGTCCACCTGCAACCGCCAGTCGCGAAACTGGTTGCGCGCGTACCCCTGATAAACCGGATTGTTCGGGTCGGTCGTGCCATTGGCCCGGAACACCGGAGCGATGTCCGACAGGCTGTATTGCGGCGCAAGCGCATCACGCGACACGAGCGCACGTTGCGCGGCACGCGTCAACCATTGGGCCGAACCGAGCACGCGTTGGGTATCCGGGTCGCTGGAAATGCGCTCGCAGCCGCCGAGCAGCAGGCTTCCAGCACCCGCACCGAGACCTAGTATCAGGCGCCGCCGGCGCGCATCGATCGGCTTACTCATGCTCGGCACCCTTCGCGACCACTTGCTCCACCTCGATGGCATAGCGTCCCGTGATCATCGATCGCAGGTTGTTCCTCAAGCCAGACACGATCACCATCACCAGGTGCACCAACACGAAGGCGAGCAAGCACATCGCACCCAGGAAATGGATTGTGCGCGCGCTCTGGCGCCCGTCGAACACGTCCAGGAGCCAGGGAAAACCGGCGTCCATCGTCGGTGACATCGTCAAGCCGGTCAGCACCATCAGCGGGCCGACGATGAAGACGATGAACAGATAGGATAGCTTTTGAATGCCGTTGTAGCGTCGCGCCTCATCGCCCTTCGGGAAGCGCAAGCGCACATGTTCAACGAAGGTGTGCCCGAGCGAACGCAGATCCGCGCCCGTCGGCAGCAGATCGCGACGCAGGTGACCGGAGAGAATTCCGATCAGCAGGTAAGCGGCGCCGTTGAGCACCAGGATCCAGGCGAAAAACAGGTGCCAGAGCCGGCCCATCGCGAGCCAGGTCGAGCCCGGCAGGGTCGCCCAGACAGGGAATCCACGCTCAGTGTACGTGCCGTCGGAACCGCGCGACCAGCCGAACAGGCCGGTCGTGACGAACGTGTGCCCGCCGACTCGGGTCACGCCCTCGGTATGCCCATGGGCGCCCTCAACGGCCTCCATGTGCAGCAGGCGATGGGAAAAATCCGAAGACTTTCCCCAGTAAAGGGACGGATGGGCGTTGAATATTTGCAGCCCGCTCATCAGCATGATGCCGAGCGTGAGCACGTTGACCCAGTGCATCACCCGCACTGAGCGTGAATGCCGCAGAATGAGGATCCGTTTCCGCCCCCCCCCGGACAGCGGCGCGTGCTTGTCTCTCTGCATCGGCAACTCCGAATCGTTCGGCCGATGTTCCCACGCTCAGCGCACGCGCGCCACCCGATGAGACCGCCAGGTGGTCATGCGGCCGAGGACTCGCGCCATACGGTCTTCGCCATGGTCGCACGCGCATCGGGCGAACTCAGGCCGCGGCCGATCGCATGATAGGCCACGCCGAGTTCGGCCATCTGCGAGGGATCATAGAGATTTCGTCCGTCGAATATCACCGGTTGCCGCAAGGCTGAAATGATCGCCTGGAAGTCCGGGCTGCGAAATTCCTGCCACTCCGTGACGATCGCGAGCGCATCGGCGCCGGCGAGCGCCTGCATCGCCGTCGGGCATAGCACCAGATCCTTGCGTTCACCGTAGAGGCGCCGCGCCTCCGGCATCGCCACCGGATCGTAGGCACGCACCCGAACCCCGGCGGCCCAGAGCGCCTCGAGCAGAACCCGGCTCGGCGCCTCGCGCATGTCATCGGTATTCGGTTTGAACGCGAGACCCCACAAGGCGATCGTCCTGCCCGTCAAGGAGCCGAAATGCGCGGCAATCTTCCCGAACAAGCGTGTCTTCTGACGTTCGTTGACCGCTTCGACCGCCTTCAGGATCGGGGTCTCGTAGCCAGCGTCCGCCGCCGAACGGGCTAGCGCCTTGACGTCCTTCGGGAAGCAGGAACCGCCGTAGCCGACACCCGGATAAATGAAGGAATAGCCGATGCGCGGGTCCGAACCGATACCGTGGCGTACGCTCTCGATGTCGGCACCGAGCCGCTCGGCGAGGTTCGCCAGCTCATTCATGAAGCTGATTTTGGTCGCGAGCATCGCATTCGCGGCGTACTTGGTCAGTTCCGCGGAGCGGATGTCCATCACGATCATGCGATCGTGATTGCGTGTGAAGGGTTCATACAGAGAGCGCATCAGATCCGCGGCGCGCGGGTTGTCCGCCCCGACGACGATTCGATCGGGCTTCATGAAGTCCGCGATCGCGGCGCCCTCCTTCAGGAATTCCGGATTCGAGACCGTATCGTGTTCGATCGTCACCCCGCGGGCGGCGAGCGCCGCTGCAAGGGTCGCGCGCACCTTGTCGGCCGTGCCAACCGGCACCGTCGACTTCGTGATCACGACTTTGTATTCGTCCATTCCTTCGCCGATCGTGCGCGCAACCGCCAGTACGTGACGAAGATCCGCCGATCCGTCCTCGTCCGGCGGCGTGCCGACCGCAATCAACTGGAACAATCCATGCGCGATGCCGGCGGCTGCATCCAGTGTGAAAGACAATCTTCCCGCAGCGACGTTGCGTTTGACCACCTCTTCGAGGCCGGGTTCGTGGATCGGCACCTCGCCGGCTCGCAACATCTCAATTTTTCGCGCATCGACGTCGACACAGACGATGTGGTTTCCCGCATCCGCGAGGCACGCGGCAGTGACCAGTCCGACATATCCGGAGCCAAATATCGTTACTTTCATTTCGAGTCCTGTGATGATTGATCCAATTGCGCGCCGGAAAAGACACGCATCAAAGTGCTGATCTGTTCGTCAGCGCGCCGGATCGACTCTTCCAAGCCGGCAAGATCGCCGAGGCCGGGCCTGCCCGTCGGCGCGATCGTGCACCGGCCGGCGCATTCGACCAGGTGCCTGACGATCTGGGTCGCGCCGATCGACTGAAATGCGTGCGCGAGCGTGTGCAGCACGGCACACGGATTTTCCCCAAGCAGAGCGTGCAGATCGCCGCGAGCCGCGGCCATGCGCGCGTCGGTGACGACCAGCAGCACCATGCGTTGCGCCTCGCTGAGGCACACAGGCTCCTGCGCGTGGCGCAAGCGGCCGGCGCTGTTCCAATCGAATTCGTGCATCGTCCCGGCGTCGATCCTGACCTGCCTGAAATCGGCGAGCGGCCGTCCCTCGGCCAGCAATTTCGCCAACCGTACCGGGCCCGCATGCGAGACCGCGACCACACAACGCGGCGCGGAGCCGCCGCTCCAGGGCGGGTTGTGCAGAAAGTCGCGCAATCGCCGCCACACGTCGAGCAGACACTCCCCGCCGGGGAAGCGCACCGATTCCGGTGCGCGCTTCCAGTCGCGCAACAAGCTCGGCCAGCGGCTCTTGACCTCGGCCTGCGTCAATCCTTCCCACTCGCCAAAGCCGATTTCCAGCACGCGCTCTTCTCCACGGCATGGCACCGGCCCGACCAGCCTCGCGATCACCCCCGCCGGCGCGCGAGCGCGTTGCAGAGGACTGCTGAGGACGACAGAGACGCCGGCGCCGCGCAACCGGGACGCGAGGCTGCGGGCCTCGGCGATGCCGGCCGCCGCCAGAGCCGTGTCGGTGTGGCCCTGGTAACGCCCCTCGGCGTTCCAGGTGGTCTGTCCATGACGGACCAGTATCAGGCGTACGGACATGGCTCTGGTCTCGCGCCTTCAGTAGTCGACCGTGAAGCCGATCGTGAGGCGATGGCCGGCGTGGATAGCCTTGCCCGCCATATCGGCCTCGTAACCGATGAATGGTTTGAAGTGCCGGCTCGCACGAAACTTCAGCCGTATGCCGGGTCGCAGCAAATTATATTGCTCGGCGCCATCAACGCTCGGTAGGGGGTTGCGCAGCACGACGGTACGCACGTAGAAAATCGTTCCGGCCAGTTCGAGCTTGCGGCCGAGGCGCACACCGATATCGATATCCGCACGCATCTGCGCGGCACCGCCGTCGACGAACACGCGCGAACCAAGTTCCATCGTCGCCAGGACCGGACCGCGGGCGAATCCGGCTTGATAGTCCGGCTCGATCGAGGTTCGTCCCGTGCCGAGCGCCGGCACACCGCTGACCCGTCCGGTCGGTGCGATGACATTCAGGGAAATCGAGTCGGCGAAACGACGCCGCTGGCGCAGGCCGAAATTCAGTCCGATCTCCTCATCTTGCGGGCCCGACGAGGACAGGTCGGACCGAATGCCGTGCTTGTAGCGGATCTTGTCGGCGTGAGCGGCCCGCAGATCGTATTCGATCGACAGCCCGTGACCGATGCCGTGGGTTCCCGTGATGCGGTACATCGTGTAGCGCTGTTCGCTCGAAGCCGCCGACGACGTGCTGAATCCGCTCGCCGGAAAGGAACTCGTAGCATCGTACTGCCGCACCATCGGCTCGAAGCTCCCGTCACCCGAAGCGGGAATCCACGGATCCGCATGAACCAGCGCCGGTGCGGCCAGAACAGCCACGGCCACGGCGGCCGCGGGCAGCGTCGCTCGCCGGATCAAGATGCGACCAGACGCAGCGAGGCGGGCACTTCCGGTGATCCGGAAGCGCGCCAAAGATTGCCGTAGACGCCGCCTTGTGCGGCCAATTGTGCATGGCTGCCGCGCTGCACGATCCTGCCGCGGTCGAGCACGAGGATCAAGTCCGCGCAGGCGACGCTCGTCAGTCGATGAGCGATCATCAATGCGGCCCGATCCTTCGCGAGCAGTCGCAGTGCACGCATCAGCCGTTGCTCGGTCAAGGCATCGAGGCTGCTGCTCGGTTCGTCCAGAATCACCACCACCGCTTCGCTCAGCATCGCGCGCGCGATCGCGATGCATTGCCGCTGCCCGCCCGAAAGCGTAAGCCCGCGCTCACCGACGATCGTATCGTAGCCCTCGGCGAGACCTTCAATCATGTCGTCGATGCCGGCAGCGACCGCCGCACCGATCGCCTCGTCGCGTCCGGCACCATCGCGTCCGTAGGCGATATTCATCCAGATCGGTGCCTGAAAGAGCATCGGTTCCTGCGGCACAAGCGCGACGCGCGTGCGCAGATATCGCAAGCGGATCTCGCGCAGATCGCGGCCGTCGAGCAGCACCTGCCCCAGGGTCGGATCCTGGAAACGCGCCAACAGGCCGGCCACTGTGCTCTTGCCGGAGCCGGTCGCGCCGACGAGCGCAACGGTCTTACCTCTCTCTAGTGTCAGGGAGATGTCGCTGAGCACGCACTGGTCGGGCCGATAGCCGAACGATACCGCCCGCAACTCCATGTGACCCCTGCACTGCGTGGGCGTCACCGCGTTCGGCGCATCCGCGATCGAAGCCTGTTCGCGCCAATACTCGTCGATGCGCTCCATCGCGACCGACGCCCGGCCGAAGACCCGGCCGGCCTTGGCCAACTGCCGGGCCGGCGCGGCGACGCCGCGCAGATAAGCGAGAAACACCAGCAGATCGCCGGCGGTGAGCGTGCCGCGGATCACGAGCACCGCGCCGTACCAGGCGATCACCCCGGTGGCCACGGCGATGATCAGATTCATTGCCGGTGCGAAGCCGGCCTGTATCCGGCCGGCGAGCAGGCCGGCCTCGAGCGTCGCGCGCGCCCGCTCGGCGAAGCGCAGATCCTCGTGCTCCTCGCGTGCAAATGCGTGCACGAGTTGGATGTTGCCGAGCGTCTCCTGGGTTGCGCCGCCCTGAAATCCCTCGCATTTGCGCAGCTTGCGCACCGCGCCGCGTATCCGCCCCGCGAAATGCCGGGCGACGAACGCGAGCAAGGGTGCGGCCGCCAGCGTCATGAGCCCGTAACGCCAGTTCATCGTCAACATGACGGCGAGCATGCCGCCGATGGTCAGAAGGTGTGGCAGCAGATCGATGCCGACCGCGACGATCAGGTCCTGGACCGCTTTGACGTCGCCGCCGATCCGCGACACGAGTTCACCACTCATGTGCCGCCTGTGGAAGTCGAGCGACAAGCGCTGCAGGTGCGCGAAGAAATCCCGTCGTATCGCCGCCCCTATCCGCTGCGAATTGCTGAGGAACAATCGGTTCCCGAGGTAGACGAGCACCGCGTCCAGGAGCCCGAGCAGCAACATCGCCGCGCCAAGAACGTTCAGCAGAGCGAAGCGATGGCTCACCGGATCGGGCAGAACCGTGGTCAACCAGGATGCGAGCGGTCTGCGAAATATGACGTTGTCGACGATGAACTTCAGCGGCCACGGCAGCAGCACCAACACCCCGGCACGCGCGCCCATGACGGCCGCGCCGCCGGAGAGGCCGCGCCATTGCGGGCGCAGATACTCACCAAGCCAGCGGCGCGTGCCACCCGTCCTCATGCGGCCGTCCGCACGGCCGTGCGCGCCGCGAGGGCCGTGACGCGCTCGGCCACTCGCTGCCAGCTCTGCTCTGCGGCGCCGGCGCGGGCCGCCCGGCCCATCGCGAGCCTGCGCTGCGGATCATCCAGCAGTTCGAGAATCGCTTCCCGGCAGCTCGCCGCATCGTCGACCTCGTAGAGCAGACCGTTCTTGCCATGATCGATCAGATCGACCAGTTGACCGATGCGTGGTGCGACCACGGGTCGTCCGCTGGCGAGCGCCTCGACGACCTTCAACGGCGAGAAGTAGAAATCCGGTGCCGCCTGGTACGGTGCGACCATGATGTCGGTGGCTGCGATCCAGGAAGGAATGTCCGCGTGTGGCATGCGACCGACCAACGCGACCCGATCGCCGTACCCACCGCTGCTCGCCCGTTCGCGCAACCGCTCCCACTCCGGGCCGTCGCCGACGCCGAGGAAACGGGCTCCGGGCCTGACGGCCGCGATGCTCTCGAAGACGTCGAACAGGAACCCGGTGCCATGCCAGGGCTTGAAGCTGCCGACGAATCCGATCGCGCAATTCTCCGGACTGAAGCCGATCCTGACACGCAACGCTTCGCGCCCATAGGCCGCGCCGAAGCGGCGCACGTCGACACCGTTCGGTATGACGTGGAGGCGCTCGGAGTTCACACCGCCCGCCGCCTGCACATGCTGGCGGACAGCTTCCGATACCGTCACCACGTGGTCGGCGCCGCGAAAGGACTCCGACTCCATCCGGCGCGCGACCTGTTCAAGACACAACCCCCGGAATCGGCGCTGTTCGTCGACCAACGGCGCGTTGACCTCGAGAATGCGCGGACAGCCGACACGGGCTGCGATACCGACACCCGCGCTCGAGAACAGGGCGTGCCGCTCGTAGATGAAATCCGGCGAGAAGCCGCGTGCCGCAAGGCTGTCGAACACCCGCGCCGCGACCTCCGAATCGTAGGCGATGCGCACCAATTCGCGGCGCAGCACCGTCGCATCCAGCGTCGAGTCGTCGATGCTCAACGATGCGCGCTGTTTCTCGAGCAGCTGCGGCGAGTCATCGAGCGGCAGCTCGACGAGGCGCGCCGGCGGCGGTGCGTTGCCCGTGCCGAGGGTCGCACAGGCAAGCAGCACATCGTGCCCCAAATCGGCTGCGGCCTTGACGAATTCCCGCACGTGCACCGACGCGCCCTTGTCGCCGAGAACCGGGATTCCACGGTCGAAATTCAGGTACAGGATCTTCACTTCGCGACCTCCTGAAGGGCGCCCACTTGCGCCGAAGCGTGCTCCGGGCAGCACCGATCCGCCGCCATCAGTTCGTGAAGCTCCCGGGTCGTCTCCCAAAGGTCGAATTCGCGTCCCAGCAAGGCGCGTGCCGCACCCGAGAGGCGCATCGCCAGGCTCGGATCCTGAAGCAGCCGCTTCACCGCCGCAGCGAGCGCCTCCGGATCGCGCGACGGTACGAGCAAGCCGGTCTGTTCATCGCGCACGAGTTCCGGGATTCCGGAAATGTCGGTCGCGACCACCGGCACACCCACCGCCATCGCCTCGGCGATCACATTCGGAATGCCGTCGCGATCGCCGTCCTCGGCGATCCTCGGCGCAAGCACGAACAGATCGACGCGCCGGTACAGGTCGATCAACTCGCGGTGGGTCATCGAGCCCGTCAACCGCACCCGCTCCTCCAGATCGTGCCGTCGAATCTCGGCGCCGAGCGATTCACGCAGCGGGCCGGAACCGACGATCTGACACTCGAAGTCGACACCCTGGTCACGAAGCGACGCACAGGCGGCGATCAAATCCTCGTGCCCCTTCTTCGGCACCAGGCGCCCAACCGAGAGGATTTTCGATTTGGCTCGCTGCGGACGCACCTGCGGCTCGGCGCCAGCACTGAACAGATCCAGGTCGATGCCGTGGTAGACCAACCGGATCTTGCGCGGATCCAGATCCGGCGCGAGGTTGCGCAGATACGTGGCGTTGTAGCCGGTACAGGTGGCCGCAAAACGCGCCGCCTCCAGGTGTCGGCGCAGCACACTCGGTCGCGACAGGTAGATGTCCTTGGCGTGAGCGGTAAAACTGAACGGGATGCCCGTCATCAAATGGGCGAAATGCGCCACCGACGTCGGCGCGTTGGCGAAGTGCGCATGGATGTGCCGGATACCTTCACGCCGGCACTGGTCGGCGACGATGCCCGCGCGGAAGAATTGCCGCCACAGCGAGCTTCGATGCCTCGACGTAATCGTCCGAGCCAACGCCCGACCGAGGGTGCGCGCGTAGCGCAGGGGTGCGGCGGCGGCGGTGGATGCATGCGCGCGCACGATCGCCGCCGTCTTCGACGCCAGGCCCACCGCCGGAGCATGCACCCGCGCCCGCACCTCGGCGACCATCGGATGATGCGGCGGTGACTCCGGGGGCAGCAGCGAGAAAATGTGCAGATTCTCGCCGAGCCGCTCCATCGCTCGAATCTCGTTGAGGATGAAGGTTTCGGTCAGGCGCGGATAGCGCTTGAGGATGTAGGCGACGGGTGCGCGTCCGTCCGTCTTCATGCGGCACCCGAGGTCTTCAACAGCGGCGCCTTGAGCGCGCTACGGGTCAGGTGCGACACGACACGTTCGGCTCCCTGAAGGTCGACCGACGACCAGGCCTGCTCGGGAATCGGCGGCGCCGCCAGCACCTGCGGAACGAGGCTCGCGAGAGAATCGGCCAGATCCGGACCGGCTTCCGCATATGACACCAGCCCCAACTTTGCGAGCATGCCGGCCCGCAGCCGCTGTTCCTCGCGCGGCACGCTACGAGGCACGAGGATCGCCTTCTTGCGAGCGGCCAGCAGTTCGACGCTGGTGTTGTAACCGGCCATCGAGACGACCAGGGCGGCGCCACGGATGCTCGGCACCAGATCCGTGGTGTAGGGCACGATCTCGACGTCATCGCGTCCGTTCGCGGCCGCCAGCAGCCCGGCAGCCTGGTCCGGCGGCATCAGTGGGCCGGTGACGATCACCGAATGGAAGGAATTCGAAGGCTGGCGCTTGAGAGCCTTCAGGTATGAGTCCATCAGGAAATAGCCGTCACCGCCGCCACCGCCAGTGACCAGCACCACCGGCCGATCGCCGGCGCGCCGGGTATCCCAGCAGACCGCTCCCGAGGCGCGGCCGGCCAGTTGCTCGATGCGGTTGCGGCCGACGACGTAACCACAATATTTCACCCGACGGGCGACGTTCGCACCCAGATCGTAGCCCTCGACCACATCGAAGAGCGCCTCGCTGCCGTAAACGAACACCTCGTCGTAGGCGCTCTCGATCAGTGCGCTGATCTCCTGGTCCTGCCAGGTTTTACGCACGACCGCCGGGCTGTCGAGGATGTCGCGCAGTCCGAGAATGGTGCGCGTGTTCGGCATCTCGTTGCGCAGCAATGCCAGGGTCGACAACAGTTCACCGTTCATCCCTGCCGGCGCATGATCGACGAGAAACACGTCGGGCCGCTCCTGTTCGACGAGCTTCATGATCAGGGCTTCACGATATCCCTTGGTCAGGCCGAAAATCTGCCCCGGTGTCCGTGATGCGTAGCGTTCCGCCCCGGTTTTGACGACCGGCGGCAGCGGCTGAACCTGCAGACCGAGCGGCAGGTTCCATTGCCGGATCACCGGCGAACCGGTCAGCAACCACACGCTGAACGCTTCATCGCTGCGCAACAACTGGTCGGCTATCGCGAGATTGCGCCGCAGGTGCCCTAAACCGAAGGTGTCGTGGGAATACAGACAGACCTTGATCGCGTCCGTCGCGCTTTGCGCGCCCACACGCATTTGTTGGGCGCAGAAGCCGCGCTCTCTCGGAGGAAATTGAGTCACTATTTGATCCATGCGTCACCCGCTTATCGGTAAAAGAGATCGGGCCGGCGTCACCACCTGCGCACCGTAGTAGTCGAGGTACCAGTCGACGAAGCGCTGCACGCCGCGTTCGAGCGGCGTACCGGGGCGATAATTCAGCTCATGCGCGAGGCGGTCGACGTCGGCCCAGGTGTCCGCGACATCCCCCGGCTGCATCGGCAACATCACCCGCCGTGCTTTGCGCCCGAGACACGCTTCCAGCACCTCGATGTAGCGCAGCAACTCCACGGGACGCTCGTTGCCGATGTTGTAGACCCGATAGGGTGCGCAACTGCGAGCCGGATCGGGTTTCTGCGGATCCCAGGCCGGATCGGCGGTCGCGACGTGATCGAGGGCGGCGAGCACGCCGTGCACGATGTCGTCGATGTAGGTGAAATCGCGACGATGACGGCCTTCGTTGAAAACCGATATCGGCCGGCCCGCAAGAATCGCCTGCGTGAATGAAAACAGCGCCATGTCCGGCCGGCCCCAAGGACCATAGACGGTGAAGAATCGCAAACCCGTGGTCGGCAGGGCGTACAGTGCCGAATAGCTGTGCGCCATCAACTCGTTGGCTTTCTTGGTAGCCGCGTACAGCGACAGCGGATGATCGACGTTCTGATCCTCACCGAACGGCATCCTCGTGTTGGCACCGTAGACGGAGCTCGTCGAGGCGTAAACCAGGTGTTCAACCGCCGTGTGGCGGCAGCCTTCCAGGACGTTCAGAAAGCCGAGCAGATTGCTCTCGACATAGTCGTGCGGCTGCTTGATAGAGTGTCGGACGCCGGCCTGCGCCGCCAGATGGACGACTCGCGCGAAGCGCTGCTCCGCGAACAGGGCTTCGACCGCCCCGCGGTCGGCCAGGTCGGCCTTCACGAAGCGAAACCCGCGCCGCTCGGCGAGTCGCGCAAGCCGCGCGGTCTTCAACGTCGGGTCGTAATACCCGTTCAGGTTGTCAAGCCCGACGACTTCTTCGCCGCGTGCAAGCAATGCCGCGGCCACGTGATAACCGATGAAACCTGCCGCGCCGGTGACAAGATTTTTCATCGACGAACGCCGACTGTCGCCATTTGGCGTCGCAACGCAGAACCGCAATGCACCATGTCCGATCCTTTGAAGCACTCGACGCCGGTTGGACGGTCGCCGGATGCGAAATCAATCGCCTCAACGGCGCTGATATCGATCGGAAATGTGACGAAGCCGCGCCGGGCGGCTTCAGAAATGCCAGCGAACGCCGAGGATCGGTGTCAAAGTCAGCCAGGGAGAGGTGCTCTCGACGAGCCGATAGACGCCATTGGACGGACCCAGAACCGCGTAGCTTCGACAACAGGTGACGTGCGCATCGGTCAGATCGTAGACGTTGAGAAACGTCTGCAACACGCCCCTGCCGAGATGGCGTTGCCACGCCAGGCGGACGTCGACCGACAGGAAATTTCCAAGCCGTGCGCTGTTAAGGGGTGCAAACTTCAGCGTCACATTGGTAGGATTCGTCCAGGTCGTGCTCGACGCAAGCAGGGGCGTGTAGGGCCAGCCGCTATGCCAGGCGAGCGAACCTGCCGCGCTGAACGGGCCATGCCGCCAGATCGCGTTGATCTTCAGGGCATTTGGCTGATCCCACGCGCGCGGCGTCCATTGCGTGCCGATGAGGTCCTCGGCGCGCGACCACACGTAGGAGACCGAACCGCTGAGCGCACGCCTGCGATCCGTCGTCCAGCTCAGTTCGACACCGTACATACGCGAGCGGCGCGAATACACGTGCAGTTTGTCCACCGCCAGTTCCGGCAGCAGCGCGAACGGTGAAAAGATGTAGGTGGATTTCGAGTAGTGCGAACCCTCATCCTTGTAATACATCTCGGCGCGCGCGACCGAGCTGTTGGCGAACAGATGCTCCAGGCTGAAATTCGTCTGGCTCAAGCGCCGCACGGGTCGCGGTTCGACGACACCCGCGACGAGCCTTGGGTCGAGCAGGTCCGCCTGCGACTCCTGGCCCCAGCCGACGCGCAGCACCGTCGCCGCCGTCAACTGTTCGCGCAGATTGGCGCGCAGATTCCACTGCGAGTCCGCGGGCCAGTAGTGGAACTTGCGCCGATCCCGGCGCACACCGAAATCGGCGACCAAATGACGCGTCGCCCGCCAGCGTACCGAGCCGTAGAGCGAATAGGTCGAGGCGCGCGCCGCCACGCTTTCGTCGGCGATCGCAAGCGCGTTCGGCTGCAGGTTCGGCACGAACGGCGCCGAGAACACGGCGTAACCTGAGGATTGGTCGAGGAGGTCGACGAACGTCGCCTGCCCTCCGGCATGCCAGTACCAGTTCGTCGCCGCCGTGCCACGCAATTCCTCGCGCACCGTGTACATGGAATGCCAGCTGCGCTCGTCGAGCGGCCCGAACACGACGTTCGGTTGATTGACCGAACCGGAGACGCTCTCATGCGAATCCTCGCTCGAAAGCAGCGTTTCGCCGTGCACGCCGTCCCCGAAACGATGCTGCAGTCGCAACCAGGCGTAGAACTCACCGCCGTTGACGGCCTTGTTCTGCGCGTTTTCGGTGGAAAAATATTTTCGCCGATCATCGATGGCAAGAATCCCGCCGGCGAGTTCGGTTCGTGAGTCGAATGACCAGGTCGCGTGTACGATCAGATCGTTGAGCGTCGGCGCACCGACCCGGGTCTCGATCCAGCCGACCGGGGCGAATTCGTTCTGCAGACGAAGATCGGCGAACACGCTGCCCCGGCCGCCGCCGAAGACGGTGCCCGCCATGCCGCTCGCACCCTGCTCGGATAATTGGACATCGGCGGTCGTGCGCGTGATGCGCCGCGGTTGGATGTCCACCACCCCGCCGATCTGACCGCCGAACTGGATCGGTGCGATGCCCGTCCAGGAGGTGACCGAGTCGACCGCGGTCGGATCGACCGGGCTGAACAGGCTCTGCAGTTCCTTCAGATGATAAGGCTGATTGAGCGTGACACCGTCATAGCGAAACAGGATCTCATCATCACGGCTGCCGCGAACGTGCGTACGCGCGGTGTAACCGGCAACCGCGGTGCCCGGAATCACCTGCAAGGCACGCACCGCGTCGTTGTGCGTCTCCGGGGAGTTCTCGAGCTCGGCGCGCGCAGCGCTCACGCCGGAAAGGAGGCTCGATTGGTAGCGGCTTGCCTGCACGACGATCCGATCCAGCGGCTCCGTCATGGGGGCATTCGGCCGGGCCGGCGCCTGCGGCGCGGGCCGGACCGCCCGTTCGATCACATAGCCACCCCCGGGCAGCGGTCGGGCCTCGAGACGCAGCGGCTCGAGCAGGGAGCGCAGCCGCTCCTCGACGCTGGATCCATGTACGACCGAACGCGCCCGCAAGCCGGCGGGAACGAGTTGCGAACTGTAAATGAGTCGCACTCCGCCGCGCTCGATCGCGGCAAGCGCCTGCGAGACCAGGGGGAAGGCCGGACTGCTCGCGAAACTGGCCTGCGCCGCCGAAAGCACCAGACACGCGGCGAGGAACCACGACGAGAATCGTGGTCCCTGCGGAGCGCAAACTTCAGGTGCCTCGATCCGCAGGAATGCGTATCCCGATGCGTAGTTCACCGGGAATAGTCATATCATATTCGAAGCGCGTCGTCGCCATGACCGCCGCCAGCGCCTGGGCCGGCGTCAGGCCCGCAATGCTGCCCGAGAGCCTGGTGTTGCGGATCGCTGCCGCCGTTTGCGGATCGCTGAGGACGAGCTTGATCCCCGTTTCACGCGTATACCAGACGAGAAAGTCGGACAAGGGCCGCCCGTCGATCGGAAAATCCGGCATCAGCGAATTCACCCACTTCCAACCGGTGCCGTACGGCGAGACCGCGATCCGGCTAACCGCACCACCGCGAGACACATCGACACCCTGGCCGCGTTCGACCCTCTGCGAACGGCCGTTGCTTTCTTTGACGAGCACGACGCCGCTGCGCACACTGACGACCATGGCCGTTGGACGCACGAAGACCTGGAACTGGGTGCCGAGATGCGTCACCTGCCCGTAGGGGGTATCGACGACCAATGATCGAGGCGGCGCTCCCGCGACGCCGCTGTCGGCGTAGATACGACCCCGCTCGAGCAATACATGACCGGGGCGGTCCAGACGCAGCGCCGTGTCCGGCCCGATCGTCAATGCGACGGAAGCGACGGTGACCAGCACGAACCCGGATCGTCCGGTGTGCACACGGGTGCCGGCGAGCAAATGGCTGCCGGCCACGATCAGACCGCGGTCGATCGCGGGGTTCAGATGGGCGCTGCCACGCGAAGCGACGAAAGTCGCGACCTGGGCAGGAGACCCCGTACCCGCGTCGCGCACGCCGAACCAGCCCAATCCGACAGCGACCGCGGTCACCGCCGCCGCGGCTGACAGCCAGAGCGTCCGTCGAGTCCGGCGCGCGGATACCTGTGCGATCCACGCCTGCTCGACCGCGAGACGCACCGACTCGTGCATGTGAGCTCCGGGTGCCGGTCGCCGACCCGCCTTCGCGATCAGGCGAGCGATATCGTCCTCGTTGTCCATCATTTCGCGCTCCCGAAATTCGGTGACAAAGTACTCCCCACGTCCCGGAACGCGCTCCGCGCACGGGCGAGCAGCGACTGAACGGCGATCGCGGTGACGCCGAGCCGCTCAGCCATCGCCTCGACCGACAAGTCCTCGAGATATTTCATCTCCAGGACCTTGGCGTACTGCCGCGGCAGATAATCGAGTGCGGTGTGCACGAGCGAGATCAGGTCCTCACGATGCCGCACCGCCTCCGGTTCCGCGTCGCTGTCGCCGGGGATGGACTCGAGGCTTGCGCGAGCTTGCGGGTCCTCCTCGAGATCGACGAGTCGGCGCATGTAGGTTTCCTCCCGGACGGCTTTGGCGACGTGGTCGGCGAGTTCTCGCCGAGTGATTTGACATAACCAGGTAAAGAGGCTCGCCTCACCACGAAATGTGTCGAGCTTGCGCACACCGCGCGTAAGCGCAGCCTGGACGATATCCCGCGCCACTTCCTCGTCACCCTGCACACGTCGCAGGGTGAAACGGAACAATCGCGGAAAATAGTCGTCGAAGAACTCACGGAAGGCCGCGTCATCACGCGACAACAACTTGCGGACGAGTTCTAGATCTTCTTGATGCATCTGCCGCGACGCGCTCCCTCTACTACTTGGCTATTGGAGGGCTCCAGAGCGCTCGATCAATCGCGCTATGACGCTTTTTTAAAGGAATTTTTACCCGTCGTTTCACATATTTGGCGTAGTAACCACGATTGGGGTTCAGGATCCCAAATAGGGGCGCCGGCGCTCACTGCCCCAGGTTCAGCAGCGCCGCGTTGCCACCGGTCGCCGTCGTGTTGACCGTCAGTGTGCGCTCGGTGGCGAAGCGCTCCAGGTAGTGTGGCCCACCCGCCTTCGGACCGGTTCCGGACAGACCCGTGCCTCCGAACGGCTGGACGCCAACGACCGCGCCGATCATGTTGCGATTCACGTAGGTATTGCCGACGCTCGTCGCTCGATGCACATGGCGCCAGAACGACTCGAGCCGCGTCTGCACGCCAAGCGTCAATCCATAGCCGCTCGCACGAATCGCGGCGAGAATCCGCTCGACGTCGCGGGCCCGGTAGCGGACCACGTGCAGTATCGGCCCGAACTCCTCGCGCTCGAGTTGCGCGGCCTCGCGCAGCTCGATCAGATGCGGTGCGACGAAAGTCCCATGGGAATGCGCATCCCCGAGTTCGCAGGCCTTGAGCACGTGCGCCACCTTGCGCATCCGCGCCACGTGGGCGTCGAGTTTCGCTCCCGCAGCGGCGCTGATGACCGGGCCGACGTTGGTTTCGGCGCGCGAAGGATCACCGATCACCAATTCGTCCATGGCGCCGATGATCATCTCGATCATCGTCTCGGCGACGTCCTCCTGCAGGAACAACAAGCGCAGCGCCGAGCAACGCTGACCCGCGCTGACGAATGCGGAATTGACCACGTCGTCGACAACCTGCTCCGGCAACGCGGTCGAGTCGACGAGCATTGCGTTCAGCCCGCCGGTCTCGGCGATCAACGGCACGATCGCGCCATCGCGCGCCGCCAGCGCCCGGTTGATGGTGATCGCGGTCGACGTGGAACCGGTCATCGCGACGCCGGCGAGCGCCGGGTGCCGGAATGCGACATCGCCGAACGCGCGGCCCGGTGATGGCACGAACTGCAGGGCTTGGGCGCTGACGCCGGCCTCGTGCAGCAAAGCGACGAATTGGGCGGCGACCAGCGGTGTGGGTTCTGCAGGCTTGGCGACGACCGCATTGCCTGCGGCGAGTGCCGCGGCAGTCTGTCCGGCGAAGATCGCCAGCGGAAAATTCCACGGGCTGATGCATGCGAATACACCGCGTCCCTGCAGGCTCAGGTCATTCGTCTCGCCGGTGGGCCCGACGAGCCGCTCGCTGCGCTCGAAGGATTTACGCGCCTGCAGGGCGTAGTAGCGACAAAAATCGGCGGCCTCCCGGACCTCGGCGACCGCATCGGAGAGTGTCTTGCCCGCTTCACGCACCAGCAGTTCGTAGAACTCGGCACGCCGCAGCTCGAGCAGGTCGGCCGCTTTCTCCAGGGCGAGCGCGCGCGTCGCGCCACCGGCCTGATTCCAGGATGCCTGCGCGCTCGCGGCCGCATCGAACGCATGCGCGATCTCCTCGGCGCTCGCGTCGCGCAGGTGCCCGACGACTTCGCGACGATCCGCCGGATTGGTGATCACCTGCGAATCGCCGACCGCGCGTTCACCGTCCAGGATCGGCCCCGCGTGATGCATCGCGGCACGCCGGCTCGCGACCGCCGCGCACAGCGCATCGATTTCGCGCGGATTGCCGAGATCGATGCCGCGCGAGTTGCGCCGATCCGGGTACAGCGCCGGTGGGTTCGGCAGCAGCGGATTCTGCGCGGCATCCAGGCGCTCCAATTCGCTGATCGGATCGCGGACGACCTCCTCGACGGGTACCTGTTCGTCCATGAATCGGTTCACGAACGAGGTGTTGGCACCGTTCTCCAGCAGGCGTCGCACCAGATAGGCGAGAAGGTCCTTGTGCTCGCCGACGGGGGCGTAGGCGCGTATCGGCGGAAAGTTGCTGATTTGCCGGAGCGCCTCGGCATACAGCAGCCCGCCCATGCCATGCAGGCGTTGGAATTCGTACAATGCGCCGGCGGGTGCGAGTTCGAGAATCGCGGCGATCGTGTGCGCGTTGTGTGTCGCGAACTGCGGATAGATCACGTCGAGCTGATCGAGAAGACGACCCGCGCAGGCCAGATAGGACACATCGGTCGTCATCTTGCGCGTGTAGACCGGATACGCGTCGAGTCCCCGCTCCTGTGCACGCTTGATCTCACTGTCCCAATACGCGCCCTTGACCAGACGCACCGACATGCGCCGTCCCGTGCCGCGCGCGAGCGCGCCAACCCACTCGATTACATCGAGCGCGCGTTTGCCGTAGGCCTGCACGGCGAGTCCGAGACCCGGCCACTCGCGTGTTTCGGCATCACCGGCCAGTGCCTCGATCACGTCGAGCGACAAGTCCAGGCGGTCCGCCTCCTCGGCATCGATCGTCAACTGGATTCCCGCCCGCGCTGCCCGCCTCGCGAGCTGCGACACACGCGGCAACAGGCGCGCAAGCGCGCGCTCCCGCTGCATCGGCGCATAACTCGGCTCGAGCGCGGAGAGCTTGATCGAGATCGAGGAGACTTGGTGGGGCGCGCGACCCTTGGCGCCGGAGCCGATGGCGTCGATCGCATGGGCGTACGAGTCGAAGTAGCGCTGCGCATCGCGCAGGCTGCGCGCACCCTCGCCGAGCATGTCGAACGAGCACAGCCCGAGCGGGCTCTCGGCCGCGCTGCGCTTCAACGCTTCCTCGATCGTGCGGCCGACCACGAATTCGCCGCCGATGATGCGCATCGCGCGGCGAACCGCAAGACGCACGACCGGCTCGCCGGCCTTGCGTGTCAGGGATCGCATCCAGCCGGCAGCATCGGACTTGATCGACGCATCGAGATCGAGGATTCCTCCGGTCAGCATCAAACCCCAGGTCGATGCATTGACGAACAAGGATTCGGATTTGCCGGCGTGTGCGGACCAGTCGGCGCCCGCCAGTTGTTCCGCAATCAGCCGGTCGGCGGTGGCATCGTCCGGTATCCGCAACAGCGCCTCGGCGATGCACATCAGCGCGATGCCTTCCTGATTCGACAGCCCAAACTCCTGCAGGAACGCATCCAGAAATGGCCGCTCGTCGCGGCGCGCACGGGCGCCGTCGACCAATTC
>VFSW01005261.1_pt1 | contig 19179 bp, 27 predicted proteins | sample 5358111 | NCBI WGS metagenome assembly VFSW01 (sample SAMN11554181, study PRJNA540505) | mine drainage metagenome | isolation source: sediment from site ElyBrook_90M | place: USA: Ely Copper Mine, Vershire, VT | collected 2017 | reverse complement strand
ACTCCGGGGGGGGTTGGGGTGCCACTCTCCGCGGTTTTGTGGGTGTTTTTTCCCCCCCGTTTAATTTTGGGTGGGGGGGGCGGGGGGGGGCGGGGGGGCGCGTCGTCTGGCTCTCACGCGAAGGGCAGGGGAAGCTGCTGCGCGGCGGTCATGTCCGCGCGCGGCACAAGATGCCCGAGGCTGGCCGCGTCCGGCATTCCTCCGGGCGTCCATCGTTCGCGTTTGCTCGGCGGTTTCGGCAATCCGTCTGGCGGGTAGGCGCATGCCAGCGCATAGGCAAACTGCACCACCTCGCGTAGCTCCCCGATGTCGCTGCAACGCCAGTCGTTGAAGTGGTCAATCCGTCCGCTGCGGTAATGCTGCTGGATGGCGCGGCGAAGGTAGCGCTTCGCCCGGTGCTTGCCGGGGCTGCGCATCCACTGAACGTAGCGCATCGCGCCGAGAAGGCACGCGCTGCCGTCCGGGCCGAGGTAATCGCCCCTGAACCATGCGTCATCGCGGGCGAACCATTCCACCATGCCGCATAAAACCTGCTGCTCTGGCGAATAGGTGGAACCGTCAAAGGGCATGGCGTGAAGCTCCGGGCAGGGGAGGGAATGCTAACAGCCTTGCGCACGCTGCACTCAAGGCCGCTCTTTGTTCACGGCGCAAAAACCGATGATAGACGACATGCAGATTTTCACCGGAACGGGGCATGAACTGCCATCTTCGCCTAGCCTTGCTTTCGATTGGCAGGCTCCGGGGGAGGCGGCACAAGGAAAGTGATGCGTTCAATCACCGGGTCGTCGGGCTTCTCCGGCTTCTGCCCCGGCTTGATTTCATACATGCGCGACGAGCGCCCCAAAAACAGGCGGTAAATCACGCGCCGCAAACCGTGTCCCTCCAGCTTCACGGCTTCCCCGGCAAAATGCAGCCACGCAACCGTTTCGGTCGGGCCTCCCGGTTCCATTTCGCGCAGATTGGAAAGCTGCAACACGCGGTCACGCCCTGCGTCCGCGCAGGAAAACCAGATAAACCCCGCTCCGGCCTTGCCGCCGCCGCGCTGGAAGTCGTCGGCGTGGTAGGTGTCCGTTTGTTCGTCTCCGGGCGGCAAGCCCTCGTCGTCGCCACGCATCGTCAATACTTCGCCCATAATTCCCCCCGTTGGTCGTTATAAATCCGGCCCGCCTTTGTCCGGCGCGGGCGGCTCCGGCTCGTCCGCTGCCGCGTCTGGCGGCGCAGTCGGGGGATGGGCCTCAAGTCCAGCCGCCGCCTCGTCCAGCGTTAAGGGCAACGCCCCGCCGCTATCGTCAAAATCCCCGGCCAGCCCGCGGGCGATTTCCGCCTCGACGGCATCCCCCCACGGCGCGGCTATCCCACTGCCGCCGTCCGGGTTCATCGCCTCCCCTTCCGCCGCCCGTGGCCCGTCGTCGGCCTGTGTGGCTGCCGCTGATGGCCCTTGCCGTGGTCTGTCCGTCCGGTTCGCGCCTTCCACTTCGGGCGCGTCCCTTGGTGGTTCTCCGGGCGGCTCAGGGTGTGTCGCTTCGGGTTCCGGCTCGCCGTAACCGAGGCGGTGCAGCCAAGTGTCGGCAAGCTCATGGAGCGTCGGCGCGGCTTCCTCGATGCCCTGCTTGATGGCTCCCGGCTTGCGCATGAGGCTGCGCAGGCCCGTCCTCAGTCCGATGTCTGCGAGTTTTTCAATCCGGTCGCGCGTTTCTTCGGGGATGCCGGAAGTCTGGTCGCGCCAGAAGTCGCGCATGCGCTCGGCGTAGCCGCGCACCCTGCCCGCCATGCGTTCCCAGAACGTGAATTGCTCCCGCTGGTCTGCGCCTTGGCCTTGCGCCGGTTCCTGCCAGTCGGCTTCGCCGCCTTGCTCCTTGGCCTGCCAGTCCTGCGCCCCTCCCTTCGGCTTTTCCTGTGTGCCTTCCCCTGCGCCGCGCTGCTTCGTGGCGCTGTCAACGGCTGCCCCCTGCGGCGCTGGCGTCCAGTCGCCAAACCGCGCGGCAAGCTCGCCCTCGATGGCGGGCGTTAATTCGGGGGGAGCGCCTGTCTGCCGCGCGTCCTCCCGCGCTACCGCCTCCGCTTTATCCGGGGAGGTCGCGACTGCGACCGGCTCTGTATGCGGCTCTGGTGCTACCAGCAGCGGGGCTTCGCCGCCGCCGCTGGTATATGCCGCCCGCACCTGCTCGCGGGCCTCCGCAACGCTCGGCAAGCTCTCCCTGTCGATGTCCGAAAGCCGCGCGCGGATCTCGGCGGTCTTTGCGCCGGAGATCCGCCGCGCAAGGGAATGGTCATCGCCCGCCTTGTCGATGATGACAAAATCGCGCCGGTCGCCCTTCGCGAAAATATACCCGGCTTCCTCCACCGCCGCCTTGAAGCTCTGCCCGCTGTCGGCTGCCTGATAAAGCGCGGTGATTTCCGCCTTCATCTTCTCCGGGTCTATCTTGCTTTGCGCGGCCCTGAAGCTCTCCCAATCCTTCGGCCTGCGCTCCGGCCTCTCCCTTCCCCGGTCTTTGACCAGCACGCTATCCACATGCCGCAAGCCTAGCGCTTCCTCGATTTCCCGGCTTGCCTGCTCGTGCTTCTGGAAATTGAAGTCATTCGGGATGGGCCTCATCGTATCGGCGTCAATCCGTCCCACCACGATATGCCGGTGAGTGCGCCCTTCCTTCTCGTGTTCCACGATGAAATACGGCTGGTTTTCAAACCCCATCCTGCGCCGGAATATCTCGCCCGCCCTGTCCCACTGCTCGGGCGTAAGCTGCTCGCCCTCGTCCGGGTTGAGGCTCGCCACATAAAACCCGTTTTCCGTGCGCGTGCCTTCCGCGATGGCCTGCAATTCGCCAAGGCAATCGCGCACACTCTGCCCGCCTAGCCCGCGAATATCCGTGATGCTGACGCGCTCGTTAAGCTCGGTGTTGGTCAGGTGCTTCGACCAGAAGGCCACCGCCCGCCGTGTGTTTCCCTTGATAATCACGGCTCGCCCCGCTGGCCGGGACGCTTGCCCATAAGCTCCTGAATATTTCGCGTCGCCGCGCGGAAATCCTCTATCGCTTCCGCGATATACAGTGGCGTATCCCCGCCCGAATTCAGCACCCGCGCAATCTGGTTGAGGTTGCTGCCGCACTTGCCAAGCTGCGCCAGTATGGCGCTCAACGCCTGCATTTCGACCGTGGGCGCTCGCCGTGAGCGCATCCCGCTTGCGCGCTGCAATGCCGCCCTAAGCGCAATCTCCCTGAGATAAGAACTCGCCGCCAGCCCCTTGCTCGCCGCCTCTGCCTGTATCGCGGCGCACTCGCCAGCCGTCGCGCGGAATGACATGACGCCGCCACGCTCGCGGGTTTCGCTGCCGCTGCGCGCGCGCCTGCGGGGCGGGCTGGTAGCCTCCCCGCTGGCTGTAACGTCACCGCCGCCGCTCACGCCTCACCCCTGTGTTTCATGGGTGCAGGGGCCGCGCTCCTGCTGGTGTGCAGAGGCAACGCCTCGCTCGTGGTGTCGGGCGCGAAAGCCTGACGCGGGTTCCAAGGGGCAAGGCCCCATGGCGGCATCCAACCGGCGCACGGTTGGTCAGGTGTCCAGAGGCGGAACGCTTCGGGCGGGGTCGGGGGGCATGCAATCCCCTGCGTCGTGGGTTCCAACGGGGCGCGAAAGCCCCTTGGCCGGAAGGGGGTCAAGGCGGGGAGGTCGGAGACTTCCCCCCTTGCAAGACAGCAGGTTCCGCGCTTTGCGCGGTAAACCTGCGATGGCTTGCCCTTCTGCTCTAACATCGCTCTTTGCTATCAATCTAGGCCGCTGATGTCGAGCGTCTTTTCCCGCGTCGGATGCGCCAAAACGGGACTCGCCACGCGCACGAAAGCACAGGCGCAAAAGGAGCGCGGCTGCGCCGCGCCGGTTCGTTATTGAAGATGCGAGGGGAAGCTCTGCTTCCCCTACGCCGCGCGGGTAGTCGCGCGGCTACCCCATCGGGATATTTTGTCCTCGGAAAATGTTGAAAGATGAAAAGAGGCTGATAGAATCTACGGGCAGTTCATGCAGGGATGCACCAAACTGCCGACGAAAATGCAACGCCGTCACCGCCTCCGCAGTGGCGGCGTTGTTCGTCATAGCCCCGCGTTGGGGCCGTCCTCGTCCTCTACGTGCTGGCTGTCCGCGCCCATCGGCTGCTTCACCATGCGGGCATGGGCAAGCGCCGCGTCCCGCTCGTCCTCTGTCTCGGCGGCGCGCATTTCCGCCCATTCCACCCGCGCCGCGAGCGCGTCCCTTGCCGCCGCCATCGAGGCGATTTCCGCCTGTTTCGCCTTTCGCCATTGGGCCTGCGCCCGCGCCGCGATACGGGCTTGGCGTGTCGCGTCCGTCATCGAATAAATGACCAGCGCCGCGACTGCCGCCACGGATAAGCTGAACGTCCACGGCATGAGTATCGCGACGCCCAAAGGCCACAAAATCACTTCAAGCGTCCGCATCATCCAGCCCGGTGCCTGAAAGCAGGCATCAAGGTTATTGCTGCACCGCTGGCGCAATAACTCCGTCTCTACCGGATAGCTGGTGAGCCAGCCCGCCATGAAATACGCCGCCAGCGCCGACCATTTAGGATGGTCGCGGAAGTCAAGGCGCGGCATGGAAAAAGGGACACTCGCCATCGTCAGCCCTCCATGATTGTAACGCACTCTTCACTTTCATTCCGAAAAAGCACCGATATACTGCATGCTGGTATTTTCTTTTTAATTCGTTCCATTTGAGGGTGATTATATGAAGCTGGAAGAAACCACGGCGGCGCTTGCCGCACAGGCCGCGAAGGGGCTTGAAGGGCATAAAATCGAGGTCGCGGAAGCGGCGCAAACCCCGCAAGTGCCAAGCACCGGCCCGAATGCCCAGAGCGGCAGAACCGCCAAAGACACGGAACAGGCGTTACTCGGCTAACGGGCTTCATTCGCCAATACCTCCCGCGCCTCGTTGGCCTTTTGCGCGAGAAAGTCATTGCCGCCCGCGTCCGGGTGAACGCGCAACATTACCCGCTTATAGGCCGCGTCCAGTTCAGCCCGCGTGAAACTCTGTCCTAGCGCCAGCCATTGCCGCGCCTCGGCCCCGCTCATGCGTCCGGTCGGGCGCTGCGGCTCTCCCCCGCCCTGCTGGCGCGGCCCCTGCCCCGCCTCGGCGTCCATCTTGGAAAGCGCTTCGCGCGCCTCCGCATAACCTTGCGCGGCGGAAAGCTGGAACAGGCGGCGGGCTTCCGCGAGGTCTTGCGTCTGCCCCCCGTAACCGCGCCAAAGATACCAGCCCGCGTTATATTGCGCGTGCATGTTCCCGGCCTTCGCGGCGATGACATAGAGGCGGAAAGCGGCTTGTAGGTCGCGGGTGACGCCTTGGCCGTTCTGGTAAGCGCCCCCTATGCGGTTGAGCGCGTCCGGTGCTTCGCGGGTGTCGCCCGCCTCTGCGGCCCGATGATACCATATCGCCGCTTTCCTCAAGCTCCGGTCTACATGCTCGCCTTGCTCGTAGTAGTTGGCGAGCATGCCCATGCTCCGCGCGTGGCCCTTTTCCGCCGCGCCGGTCAGATATCCCAGCGCTTGCGTGTGGTCGCCTCGGCTCTTTGCCGTGCGCCCCGCCGTCCATAGCTCGTCGGCGCTCTGTTCGCGGGTAGCTGGGCGCTGCGCGGCGGGTAGTGCGGGCCTGAACGGGTCGGGCTGCCCCGGCTCCGGCTGCCATGCCTCCACGCGCGGGGGCTGTTGCCGGTAGTGCGGCGGGGCCTGCTGCGACTGGTAATCGTAGCCGTGTTCTCGCGCGAGCGTCTCCGCCTTCCTGCCCTGATATTGCGACACGCCGCGCGCGATGTGCGAAAGGATATGGCCCTCGCCATATTCGGCGGCGATGCTCGCGGCTTCCTGCTTCACCCCCTCCGCGAGTCCGGCATGCAGCGCCGCCTGCAATACCCCCAATAATCCGCCTGCCGGTGGTTTCGCGGCCATGGCTAGCCCTCCTTCCTCTCCGGCACAAAGCTGATGGATTCGATTACCGGCTCGCCTGCGCTCGCGGCCTGCCCTTCCCGAATTTGCGCGATGCTCACGCAACTTCCGGCAATCAGCGCCTCCGCCACGGCCTGCAAATTCCGGCCTTTGATTTGATAGCTGCGGGGCTGGATAACGAGAATAAAGCCGCTCCCCTGCTGGTCGTAATGAACCTCCGTCAGCGCCGAATAAGCCCGCGCGACCGCAAGGCCGTTCGCGGGCTTAATCGTGAAGCGCACCGGAAGCCGCGCGCCCTCCGCCGTTTCATAGGCGCGGTATTCGGGCGCGGCCTCTTCGCCCCCGTACCTGGGGGGCGGGCCTCGGCGGAATGCCGCAAGTGCGTCGGCTGCCATGGTCAGGCGTAGTCAATGCCGGGGCCGGTCTGCTCCATGACTTCCTGCGGCGTGTCCACCAGCGCCACCGGCTCCGGCTGGTTCAGGTCGATGGTTTCCGTCACCTGCTCCATCGTTCCGGGGAGTGCGTCGGCGGGGCTGATGCTCGCGTCAGCCATGAGAATTTCCTGCCCGGTGTCGCCAATATCGTTAATGGCGCTGCTGGCGATGTCCCTAAATCCTTCCGATATGCTGCCGCTCATCTGCTGTTGTCCTTCTCTTCGGGTGGTGGGATTACCGCTTCCGGTCGCGCCTCTCGGGCTGCCGGATTTCGGTCGTGCGATAGCGGCGATGCCGCCGCCATGAAGCTGCCGCTCTCGGAACAAAGCGGCGCGAGGAGGTAGGCCGCGATGTCGGCCTTGCCTTGCGGCGAGGTGACGCGGCGGCGGAGGATGTCGGCCAGCGTCGCCCGGAAGCCGGGATGTTCCGCCGCCTCCGCCGCGATGGCCTCCCCCAGCACCGTGAATTTCCGCCGCTCGCTCTCCCGCTTGGCGGCTTTCGCCTCGGCAAGCTGGTGCTCCAAGGCCGCGATTTTGTCATCGAGCGGAAGCGATGCGGGCCGTCCTCGGCGGGGTGCTGCGACGGGAGGGCTTTCCATCGCGGGGATGCTCCGGGCCGACATCAGCGCTCGCCCGTGATGGTGGGAAGGCCCGCCCGCCCCGCCTTGCGCGGCCATCGCCTGAACCATGCCACCGTGTCCGGCGTGAGGCTGTCACTGCCTCGCCTCCAAGCGGCCATGTCCGGGGCCGCATCCTGCGGGCGGGGCTGCCGCTGCTTCCTGCCCCCTCCAAGGCCCGCCATCGCATAGGGGAGGTCGTCGGCGCTGGTAGCCGTAGCCGCGCCCTGCACGTCGCCCACGCGCCCCGAATAGACGGTTGCGCGTTTCATGTCGTTGATGACGTTCACCCGCGCGCGCCAGCTAATCCGGGCTTCCCAGACCGCGAGGAACACGTAGCTGGCCGCGCACAGCATGAGCCAGACGCCCAGATTGAAGCTGAGATTGCGGAGGACTAACCAGCCGAGGCCCGCCAGCATGAGCGGCACAAGCACCAGCTCGCAGAGCAACGGCGGCAGCGGCGTGGTGAGCGTGAGCCAGCTCCACCCGGCTTCCTCGCTATGGATGCTCGCGCCCCGGCGCAAGCCAATCCAGCGCACCAGCATATTGAAGGCGGCGGCGGCAGCGCAAAAGACGATGAAGCCGATATAGTAGGGGTCGTAGCTAAAAGGGTTGCCGACGTTGGGCGGCACGGGAACCTGAAACAACCCAAGCGCCGCGAACCACGCCACGTAGGGAAGCACAAAAGACAAGGCGAGGTTGCTGGCCGCGCCCATCGGCGTGATGATGTCGTAGCCCACTGGCCAGCGTATCAGCGGCAGGACGGAGACGACAGGAAACAGCACCCACCATGACGGCTTGCCCGCTGCTCCCGCCTCACGGAAATGGATATTCGAGCGTAGCTCGCGCATGCGCCTAACCCTTCTGGTCAAAGGAAAGATGTTTGAGCGGCACCATTTCGCCGGTCGGCCTGCCGCGTGCGTCCCGCGCGGGAAACAGCTTGCCGCCGCAGAAAAACACGCAATCGACAATGAACTTATTGGCAGCGCCGCCACGGCGTAGCTTCTGGAACTCGGCCTCTTCGATGAACCGGCGCTTCTGCGGCGCGATGCTCGCGCCCGTGTTGCGGTTCTGCCCGCCAAGCCCTGTGTCGCCCTCGTGCGTCCCGCCCCCGGTGTTTATCGACGTGATGTTGACGTAGCGCTCGCCTATCATTTTCGAGGCCCATTCGTTGGTTTCGCCAGTGTTCTGGCAAAACCACTTGGTTTGCAGGTTGGCGGTGAGGTTGGCCGCTTTGTCGGGGCTGCCTAGCGCCTCGCGGATGCTGCTGATTTGCTGCGTCAGCAACACGGTGATGCCCCCGGCGCTGCGTGCTACGGCTTGGTATTCCGTGTCACGCGGGCTGAGGAAGTTCTGTGCCTCGTCGGCAAACCAGAATACCGGGCGCAATGAACCGGGCGGGCCGCTGCGCCGCATCACTGCGAGTTGGAAGCATCTCTTGAAGGCCAATGCTGCCAGTTTTGCGGTAAGGCCGTATTCCTGCACCGGCAAATCAACGAGGAAAATCTTTCCCTCGAAGGTCATCTCCGGCCAGATGTTCGTTTCCTCGCACAGAAGCGGGCGCAAGGGCCGTGACAACATCGGCGTCGTTTGCTGCGAAAACATGATGTCGATGGTGGAGCGGGGCCGCTCGTCCAGCGTGGCGTAGGCGTGAAGGAAATACCGCCGCACCGCCGCGAAATCCGCGTGCGCTGCCGGGTTGCCCCGCGCAAGCGCCTCCGCCTCAAGCAGCGCTTGGAAACACGCGCTTTCCTTCCGCCATTGCGGGCTTCTGGCTTCCGCGAGGCTGCGCGGTGAGCTGGACGCAATCGCCTCCATCGCCGCGAGCGACACCCGCAGATTGGCAAGCTGGCACAGCGACACGAGGTTGGTCAGCTTGATGCGAAGGGCGGTTTCCCAGAAGGCGTTTTGCCCGCCTCCTTGCGGCGCAAGCACGCTGCCGATTTCCTCAAGCAGCGCGACGGTCGGGATGGGGCCGCGCTCGCCTCCCTCGCCCCAGCGGGCTATCCAGTCCATGAAGTTGAAGCCGTAGCGCCCGCCCGCGCGGATACGCACCACGTCCTGCGCGCGCCCCAGCCTCGCGCATGCCTGTTCCCATTCGTCGGCCTCGCCGTTCTTGGCGAAGAACACGATGCCCCCGCACCCTCCGGGGAGGTCGGCGGTCGAGCGCAGCAGTGCGGCGCGTTGCAGGTTGCCGGGGCCGGAAGACTTTCCTCCACCGATAGCTCCGGCAGTGAGGCTCCCCGCCAGCGCGTCCGTGAGCGTCCAGCCGCCCGCCTCCTCGCCTAAGTCGATAAGCTCCGCCTTCGGGTTGTAGAACGGCGCGGCCACGGCTCACGCCTTTTCCATGGCTTCAACCATGCGCAGCGCCGCTTGCAGCATGAACGGGCTGCGCCGCTGGCCTATCCGCTCCGCCGCCGCGTCAATGTGTTCCAGTTTATCGGGCGGAACCCATACGCACACCTTCACGCGGTTCTCGCGGCGGGCCTCTTCGGGCGGCTGCTGCGCCTGCGGTTGGGATTCCATCGCGCGTCGTTCCGGGTCTGTCTGGCCGCAAGGTTAGCGCGGCAACGGGGCATCCCGTCAAGCGGAAACCCGGACTAAGTCATTGATATGTCTACCATAATCTCCCATGAACTCCCATAAAAACCCGCGATGGGGCGCCGCTCCCACCGTTTTCAGGGCAAAACAGGGCTTCTTCATCCGTCGCATGCCGCAGAACGGCTTGAGGTCGTCACTGACGGTTCGGGAGGACTCGGCCAGCCCCCTTCCGGCGTGACTTTGCCGCCTGCGGCGATATGCTGCGTGGGGCCTATGCAATTCTGGTTGCCGATATGTTCCCCCGCTTGCCCGCTGGTTCCCGGCTCCTGTGCCGCTGACCGGCTCGCGGCGCGCGTGCGGTTCGGCGCGGGCGGGCCTCGGCTGCTGATGACGGCGGAAGAGTGCGCGGCGCGGCAGCGGGCCTATGCAGGCTCACGAGCGGCGTGGCGGGAGCTACACCCGGCGAAGGAAGGGCGGCTTCCCTTCCGTGTCTCCGGCGTCACGGGCTGGTTGCCGCTCCGACCGCATTAGAAGCCCATACAGCGCTATTCGGGTTCTCCCGTGTTCTCCCACCATCTCCCGGCTTTCACGTCTGCTAGGGGCATTTCCGGGGCAGCAAACCCCTTCCCTGAAGGCTCCTTCCTTGTAAGCCTTCTTCCCTGCCCTTCCCTAAGCCATGTTCCTTGTTCGACGCCCGCCGCAGGCGTCTTGGCGTCGATTGCCTGTGACGTTCCTCGTCCCGACACCTTCCATCCCGCTGCCGCGCGGAGCGGAGCGGACGTTCGAGCGGGCGGGGCCGGGTTGCGAAGGAGCATGGCTTCTTGGAGCCATGCGAGTGAGCGGCCCTGCTCTGCTGTAGCTCGAACTTCTGCGCAGTGAGCACGGCTGCACCCTCCCGTGTCGGGGAGAGAACTGGGCACCGCGAGAGTTATCCACAGGGCTGGAAGTCGCGTTTTCGGTTCTTGGCGGAAGGAGTTACCCACCCCCGCGCCGCGCTTCGCTTTTGGGGCGGCTCGCGCGGGCGTGGATAACTCAACCCTTTATTATATCTTAAGAAGAGAAAATCGTAACCCTTTGATTTCGCTCGGTGCGAATCGGGTGAAGTCTGCGTATTTACGACAAAATCGGTCGGCAAACCGACAAAATTAGCTTGCAATTTTGTCGGTTTGTGGCAAAAAGATTGGCAGTAAACCGACAAAACGCGAGTCCCAAAATGACGGAAAAGCGCTCTTCGGAGCCAGAAATCCTCGGTGAGAAGCGTGGATTTCCGATTTATGACAGCAATCCGAGCGTTCCCGCCAAGGACGGGATGTCCCGCAATAAGCGGCGGCAGTTGGGCAACGAGCATAAAGGGCTGGTGATTGACGACGGCTCCGGGGAAGTGCTGGGGCGTGGCGTAGCCCTCGCCTATGAATGGGAGGAAGTGGACGCCGAACGGTTTGTGAAGCTCTACCTCGCCGGAGTTAAGCAGGCTGGGGAGCTAACTAAAGCTGGGCTGACGGTGTTTGAGGTCGTGTATAATCAGTTACGCGATAACCCGAACCAAGACACTGTGAATCTTAGCCTTTATGCGGCGCAGAAGCTAAAACCCGGCTTGACTGACCGAAACTACCAGCGCGGGCTAAGGGAACTTCTCGAAAAGCAATTTCTGTTTCGTAGCTCTTTTGGAGGGGTATTCTTCGTCAATATTCAGTATGTTTTTAACGGTGATAGGCTGGCCTTTGTGAAGGCGTATCACTTGAAGGGCGCAAAGCCCCAGCCGGAGCAATTATCTTTGCTGCCCCCGGCCTAGCGCCGGTATTTGGCGAAGAGGTCGGCTAGGGCTTCCTCTAGTAGCTCCTGCCCGGTCTTGTCGGCCACAACGGACAAGTGGCGAAGCTCCGCCCATGTCGCCTTGGGGAAGTGTCCGGCAATCAATTTCTTGCCCTCCCGGTCGCGCCGGGTGTCACTCGTAGCGGACGCTTCTACAGGCGCGGGCGGCTCCGCCGCCTGCTCCGGCTTGAGGTTTAACGTCCTGAGTTGAGGGAGTTTCGCGCGCCCCGCCATACCGGGATACCTCTATAATGGTATGAGTGTATACCGAAATACCGTTATACCTGTATAGCCCATTTGTAAAGCGCCCTGATTTCCTCTGCGGCTTTGCTGTTCTGGTCTAGTTCCTCGACGCTCCGCCCGTCGTTAAGGGCGTCAGAGTAGGCAACGCGGGTATGGATGGCGACGGGTGCGACGGGCAGCGTATCGGCAAGCGCCTCCCGCGCTTCCTCCGCCCGGCTCCCGGTCGGGGGGACGCTGTTAAGCACGAAGGCGGCTTTCTTCCCCCCTGCCCGCTTCACCTTGTCGGCGGTCGCGGCGCTCGCCCCGGTGTCGTAGAGCGAAGGGCGGCACGGTATCAGCACAAGCGTTGCGGCCTGTATGGCTGCATCCGCTGTCGCGTCGTCCCTGCCTGCCGTGTCGATGATAACGAGGTCTGCATGTTGCGCGCGGGCGTTGGCGAGTAGCCCCGGAAGCTCGGCGGCACGGGCAGCAACTACGGTGATGTCCTTGTCCGCGCGCTGCTTCGCCCAAAGGCTGGCGCTGCCCTGCGGGTCAAGGTCTAGGATGGCGGTCACTGCTCCCTGCCGTGCCGCTGCCACCGCCAAATGCACGGCAAGCGTGCTTTTGCCGCTGCCGCCCTTCTGCGTCACAAGCGCGATTACCTTCATACCTGTATATTCCTATATTGGTATACCATACGTTTTATATACCGGCATAGCTGCATGCTGGCATGGCGGTATTTTGGTATACCATTATAGTGCGCGTCGCAACCCGCTTTTGGCGCGCGCCCTGTTGTCATGAAATTGTAACGTAGGTTCGCTATATCTGGCGGGCGAACCTCCAACCATGGGAATTTTATGAATGACGAAACCGCACCTTTGCTAATCCCCGCCGCCGCTCCTGCCGCTGCCGAACCGCCGCCCCTGATGGAGCGCATCGAGCATGCGATTTCCGAGGTCGTGCATCCCAGCGCACCGCCTGCGCCCGCAGTGAGTGAGAGCCTTCCCGTGATGATGCCCGCCGCGCTGGAAGCTCCGCGCGGCCCCCACACCGAGGCGCTGCACCGCGAGCGCGGGACGCCAGCCGGGGAAGCCATCGCGGCGGCGTCGGCTGCTGTCGATGCCGCAAGCCATGCTCTCAGGGTCGCCGCGAAGGCGGAGCGGGATGAAGCACAGGGGAGGGGAGGTCTGGGCTAGTCGATGGACTACCCGTATTACGGCAGCGCCGCCCAACAGGAAGATGCAGAAAGCTGGGCGGATAGGTTAAGGGCGAAAGAGCGTCTTCACTCCGGGGTTCGTTTTGCCTTTGGCGCGGTGAGCGCTGTGCTTCTGGGCGGCGTTGCTGGCCTGCCATTCTTGAAGAAAGCCATCCAGCCAAGCCGCTGAGGCTGTTGCGCCTCAACCTTCGGCCCTCTCCGGCTTCGGCTTAACCAGCACAAAGCGCCCGGAAATGGGCGCGGCCTCCAAGGTAACGTTGATGCTGCTGCCTTCCTTCGATGCCCAAGCCGCGCCAATCTCAAGCCAGCGGGCCTTTTGTTCGCCTGTATCTCCCTCGAAATTTCTTACAGTATAAACGATATAATCCGGTTTACTTCCTGCCATAACGTCCTTTTTTCTGAATTGCGTTGGTGTGTTTAGGTGTGTAATACTTGTTTTAGTTGTATTATAAAATGTCTATCATGAATTTCCCAATAGAAAAAGCGCGGCCTTCTATCAAGCCCGCCGAACCGGCAGAGGATTCCCACCCGCACCCGCTACAAATAACCGCGCGTGAAGAGCGTAGCGCCTTCGCGGTAGCTTATGGCCTGTTCTATGTGGCGGGCTTCCTCTTCGGGCTGATGGTCGGTTGGCTGCTCTGGAAACAGTGAGCGGCGTTCGCGTGAATCGGCTTGATGCTCGGCGCACTAAACAGCAAACGGAATTTGGGGGCGTCCTAGCTGGTAAACCTGTCCGGCCTCGTCGGCGCATTGGCCGAAACCCCGCGCGAACGCGGACACGTCCGCCAGTCCGTCAAGTTCGCCCGGCTGGGCCTCCTGTTCTACAACATGACGATGGTAGAACGTCACCGCCGCGCTGGCCGGGTCCAGCTCGGGGATGTTCATCGTCAGTCCGTTGTCTAAGTGAGCAACGAACTGGTCGCGGTAATCACGCATTTTCCCAATGAGCGCGGCGAACCCGTCTGCGTCCGTGCCCACATGCGCGAGTAGCCCGGCCTCGAAAGCGGCGGGGTCAGATACCACGCGCCGCCAATGATGCTTGGCGAGCCGCTTATGCGGCGTGTCCTTCTGGTCGCCAAACAGTTTGCACCAGTCGAGTACGGCCATGTCGAGGAAGTTGCCGTTTACCTGCCGCCAGAACGCGGCGTGCGGGTGCATCTCTGACAAAAGCGGCTGCGCCCGGTCGGCCCAACCCGCGCGGTAATAGGCGACGTTGCGCGCGAATGCGCAGCACAGCAGCACGACGCGGCGCACACGGTCACGATGCGGCAAAGGCGAGGGAAGGGGAGGCGGAGTCGCCATCCTAATCGGCTGGCCCTGCCTTGGCCGCCGCCACCGGGTAGGGGCCTGCATGCTCGCTGTGGGCACCGGCTGCGGGCGCGGCCTTGCGCGCCGTCTTGACGCTCGCTGGTCGCTTCTTGCCGCCGTCTGCGGGCAGAGCCTCGCCGTCCGAGCCATTCCACATGAGGCCGGGACGCGGGATGCGATAATAGCCGTCGTCCTGCGCGGCCTTCGGGGGAGGCTTCACCCCCGCCATGCCGCCCGGCGTGAAACGGCCAATGGCCCCGTGTAGGTATTCCTCCTGTAGCTCCGCGCATACCCAGCGCCGCCCTAGCCGCTCGGCAACCTCGCCGGTGACGCAACTCCCCCCGAACGGGTCAACCACGAGGTCGGCCTTATCGGTGAGCATGCGGATAAAATATTCCGGCAACTCGGCGGGGTAGCGGGCAGGGTGGGGCGTGAGGCCGTGCTCTTCGCAGTAGCGCTGATACGCGCCGTTGCTCTCGGTGTTAGGCAGCGCAATGAGGTTCGGCGGGATGGCCGCGCCGTTGTTGACGGCGAATTTCTTGCTGATGTCGTGGCCGGAGGGTCGCTTCTTCGCGTGGTAGCCGTTTTCCAGCAGGTCTATCATGCTGGGGCTGTAGGGCTGTAGCACGCGGCGATTGCTTGCCTTCGGCCAAGGTGTTTTGGAAAGCCACCATACCGTGTTGATGGCGTCCTTCACGCGAATGCGCCTGACTGTCACCCACTCGGCGGGGCTGGGCAGTTTCGACGGGTTCCACCAGTAGAAATCTTGGGCGAGGTGAAAACCAAACTCCTCGCACAGCATGATAAGCAGCTTGAAATGATAGAGGCTGCGCGTCGGCGTCCCCGGCTCCCACGCCCCGCCTATGTCAATGACAAAGCTGCCGGTGTCCTTAAGCACACGATGGATTTGCGCGCCAAAGGGCTTGAACCAATCAAGGTATTCCGTGGCGGCGACGTTGCCATATTCCTTCTTGCGCACCAGCCCGAACGGCGGGCTGGTCATCACAAGGTCAACCGAAGCCGTCCGCATCCGCTTGAGCAAATGCAGCGAGTCCCCGTGCATAATCCGGCCAAGGCGGGTGCGGTGATAGCGCTTCGGGGCAGCGGGTTTTGTCATTGGTCTAAATCCAGCTGCTTGAGTTTCATGGCGGCTTGCGCTTCGCGGTTGAACACCTCGATGATTTGCGACGGGTTGGCGGTGATGCGTTCAAGGTCGGGGCCGTCGAGCATGACGATGGCAAGATTGCTGTCGCGCATGATTTTGTTGGCGTAGCGCCGCGCCTCTCCGCCGATATTGCCGGTGGTCACGATGACGATGACGTTGCTTTTGATGAAGGCGGTAAGCCCGACTTCCTTGGCTACGTCGTCAAGCGCCACCCTCGCGGTGTTCTTGCACTGCACCTGCCAGCGCGAATAAATCAGCCGCGCCGAATGAAACACGAGGTCAACTTCCGCGCCCCCCGTGGCCGACGCACGCAGGCGGGTTGCCAGATAGTCCATGTCGAGAAAGCGCATCAGCTTGAAGGCGAGGGCTTCCAGCGCCAGCCCGCTCACATAGCGGTCTTCCGAAGGCAGCTCGGCCAAGATGTCGGCAAGGGGTTTGCGCAGAAGCTCAATCAGCTTCGGGTCAACCTGCTCGCGCATCTGGTCAAACAGCGGCTCAATCAGCTCCGCATCGAGCTTCGCCGTGGGCGCGACCATGAAGGGCTTCGCGCCGCGCCCCTCGGTCGTCTTGGTGGCTGTGATGTAGCCCGCCGCCTCCAAGGCATTCAGCACCATTTTGGGCAGGCTCTTTTCGGGGAACTTCACGCCGTAAGTGGCCGTGGCGAGCTTCACAATCTCATTGGCAGGTTGAGGCTCCGTTGCCCCGGTGTTGGCGAGCGCGCGCAAGAAAGCCCGCTGCTCGGCTGTGAACCCTGCCAGCTGGCGATACATGTCCGGGTCGGTGCCAAGCACCTCCTGCAAGCGGATGTCGTCTACCTGCCAGCGCGAACCGACGAATACGCCCGCTTTTTCCAGCCATAGGCGCATCATGCTGGGGTGCTTGCCGCCGGAAGGGTAATGCACCCCCCGCTCGGCCAGCCCTTCCCGCAAGCTGGTCAGGTTCACCTCGTCGCCCGCCGCCATCATGTCGCGGATGCACTGGATAAGCGCCATGCCGTGCAGGTTCAGCAGGATGTGCTTCGCAAGCGCCTCGTAAAGCGCCGTCTCGTCGGCGCGCAGCGCAAAGAGCTCCCGCCCAAAGTCGGTGAAGGCGGCGGCGGTGTCGATGATGCCATAGGCGCGCAACCCAAGGCGGCAGTTCATCGCCAGCGTGTTGCGGTTCTTGGCAGCCTTGGCGGGGTCGGCACCCGAGCCGTGCCCCGTGAAGTAGGTCGTGAGGATGGCGGCCTGAAGCGCGGACTGGTTGCCCTCGTGGGCGCTCACCAGCTCGAGCAACTCGCGTAAGTCAATCTGCGACGGGGAAAACTCACTGCCAAACGGAAGGCTGCTTGTGCCGGGTGTCGCATCACTCATCGTCCTACCCCGGTTTGGGGTGCGGCCCGCCTGAGAAGCGGCAGCTCGGGGTTACGCGCCTTGTCCTGCTCCTGCTCAAGCAGCGTGTGAATGGCCTGCCGCGCCAGCGACGCAGCCGACACGTCGCGCTGCCGGGCAAGGGCGCACAGCTCGGCATATTCCCGCCCGCCGAGGCTGACAGACAGGCGGGCTTCCTTGCGGTTTCCTTTTGGCCGGGGCATAAAGTGATGTTTATTGCATCACTTTACTCCGGTCAAGGAGAGGACGCTTCCGGCTTATAGCCGGGAAATCGTTGATTTTCCTACGTTGTAGCTCGCGGCCAGCTCGCGGATGGTCGCGCCGTTCTCGCGGCGCTCGCGGGCCTCGGCCTGCTGCTGGGGGGTGAGGGCAGGGGGGCGACCCATATGCTGGCCGCGCGCCTTGGCGCGGCTCCTGCCTTCGGCGGTGCGAGTGCGGATAAGGTCGCGCTCCACGTCCGCCAGCCCTCCGAGGACAGCAATCATCAAGCGGCCCGTGCTGGTGGCGGTGTCAGCCCACGGCTCGGCCAGCGATTTGAATTGCCCGCCCGCGTCCACAATGCGCTTGACGATGGCGAACAGGTCAAAGGTGCTGCGGGCGAGGCGGTCTATCCGCGTCACCGTCACCACATCGCCGGGGGCGAGGGCCTTCAGCATGCGCTGAAGCTCGCGCCGGTCGGCCTGCGCGCCGCTGGCTTTCTCGCGGTAGACCTTCGCGCAGCCTGCCGCCTTCAGCTCGGCAAGCTGGGCATCGAGCGTTTGCCCATAGGTGCTGACGCGGGCGTACCCGTAAGTCACAGCACCTCGCCCGGCTCTAGTCCCGCCGCGATATTCTGAAGGGACTCCTGTCGTTCGGGGGAAAGCGGCGGGGCTGACTTCGCCGGCTCGTCCAACGGAGGCGGGAATTTCACTTTCAACAGTGGCCGCAGTTTTCGCCGTAGCTCCTGAGCGGAATCAGCGTGAGCCGCCTTTGGTTTTCGCGCCATAGCGCCTCCTTTGTTGGTTTACTTTCGGTCGTATCTTTCGGGACAAGCTAGCGCATTGAAATTGCTCGCGCAAGCGGTTTGTCCCGTAAGTCAAGAGTTTCGAGACAGGCTGAGGCGGCGGCGGCGCTTGCAAGCCCGCGCGGGCCACGGCACTGTTGCCCAGCCGTTCAACCTTTCGTGTAGCAGGTCCAAAAAATGAGACTGGCCGCGATGCTTACCGCCATGCTCGTAACAAGCGCCGTGGCCTGCTCTGCGGCGTTCGCACAGGCCGACTCATGCGAGTCGGTCTTGCGATACGGGGTCTTCGACAAACAAAGCACGACAAATGTGCAAAATCGGTTTTCGCAATTGAAAACCTTCGTCTGCCAGTCGGCTTCCACCACCTTATCTCAGCTCAACTCGTCGGCCAGCGCTCTCGGCCTCGAAATTCCTGACCTTGTGAACCTGAACGTCGGGGGCAAGAATGCGCAGAGCAATTTCAGCGAATGGAAGGAGGCGTTTTGCCGCTCCGATTTCTCGGAGCTTTCCGCTAATTCGGACGTGCGCAACGAAATTTCCCGTGCCAGCGACGCAATCCTTAAGGCGTGGCAAGGTTGCATCGAACACCCACCAATCGGGTTCTTCATTTACGCAATACCGGGTGAGGGCTACGGGAGCTTCACCGTCAATGTCATCAATCGCGTGTCCGGTGTTCCGCAAAAGCTAACCGTTCAGCGTATCGTTACGTCTCCAGATGTGAAATGCGACATAGAGCCGGGACACTCAACGAACGCACAGACAGATTCGTTTAGTTGCCTGAAGCCGCCAGAGCATGCCGCTGATATTACGTTGGTCACAGACCCGGCCGGAGCATCCAACACCGTCCGGGTTCCGGGCAGGGTGGGCGACGAGATACTTGACCTGCAAGCTCAATTGAACGCGCTTTCTGCCCGCAATGCCGCTCTCGACAGGCGGCTAACTGATACATACCAAACCCTTAAGTCAGCGCTCACGGAAAACCACGCGCCGGTAGTCGCTGAATACGAGATGGCTCCCGACCCCAACCACTTTAACGACCCGCCGTTTATGTTCGTCCGGCGTGACTGCCCGCAAGGAACGTTCGTATCCGGGGCCGCCGCACGACACAACACAGTCGTTCCCAAAGAGGCGGGTGTGTCCCTGACTTCGATTTTCATTTATTGCAGTAAATTCCCTATCCCATAGAAAACTCGCGCTCTGCCGCGCCGTGGGTGCGCTTTGCACGCGCGGCGCGGCCTTGCAGCGTAGGCACGCCGCACCCCACGCCGCCGCAATAATCCCTAAAATTTTATGAAATATTCGGCCCTAATTAACCAATTTTCGATAATGTTTTAGTCTAGTCGGGGGAGTAAATGCTTCGGACAGTTCTAACGGTCTGGCTTGGCTGTGCATCTATCCTGCTCTTGTTGTGGTTTGTAGCCTCCCGGCTAATCTGAGGTAGGCGCGGGCCCGGGGGGGCCCGCGCGCCGGGGGGGGGGCGGACCCCCACGGGCCGGGGGGCAGGAGCGGGCGGCGGCGGGGCCGCCGCGGCCCCCCAAAGGCCGCGCGGG
>VFSW01005260.1_pt1 | contig 19181 bp, 10 predicted proteins | sample 5358111 | NCBI WGS metagenome assembly VFSW01 (sample SAMN11554181, study PRJNA540505) | mine drainage metagenome | isolation source: sediment from site ElyBrook_90M | place: USA: Ely Copper Mine, Vershire, VT | collected 2017 | reverse complement strand
CTCAGCACAATCCGTTTTAAAACTTCACATAATCGAGGACTGTGCATAATCGGCCATTGCGGCCAGTGGCCATGGTTCAGTTGAATGTCCGATGTTGCGCAAATTGCTGACGCTGAGACTGCATACCGTCCGAATGTCCACTTTCGTTGTTGGTGAAGGACGGCATAAGTGCCCTTTGCAGCCGTTGAGTCGTCGGCGTAATAAAGGGCAGCTAACTGAGGTGGAACCGCCACTCGCCAACTCGCCTTGATCTTCGGTTCTCGACAGCTGCGGACGATCAGGGTTCCACAAATATTCGGGCCATGCACTACCCATCATGCACGAAAAATATCCACCTTGGTCTCAAGGCACTTGCGCAGGCTCAAGTCATTCGCTCCGACCTCGAACCAGCCCCCCGGCTTCTGATAGAAGTCCAGTCCTCGTCCGATCTTGATCACCCAGCCATTATCGAGCCGGATTTCGCGGTCGTGCATGTTGGGGTTGAGCTTCACTTCCAACTCGACATCGAGCTCCAGGAGGCTTTGCTTTAGCTCCTCCAGCTTTTCCGCGATATCGGTGAGTTGCGTGTTGTCGTCGTAGCCGGTGATCAAGCTGATCTTCTTCACCGAAGCAGTTTTCAGAATGGTCTCGCAGAAGCGGACGAAATTTTGGATTTGGTGCTGAAGTCTGATGTATGGGTCTTCGATGACGATGGTCTTAGCTCCGAGAAGATATGGGCCGATGATCGATTCGTAGCTGTGCCCGGTATCGCCATAGAGGATGGTGAAGTGCTTCTCCTTGAGCTCGGCAACGACGGCTTCCGTAACGGGGGTGCTTGGTGTGGCTGGCGCTGGTGTTGGCGCCGACGCATTCTCTGTCACGACTGGAGCTTGCGTAGCAGGCGCGACCGCAACCACCTCGGCTGGCGGCACTTCGATCGCATTCAAGCGCCGCCGTGCAGGTTCCTGTGTGGCCGTAGCATTCTTCGACTCCGGACAATAGACGATAACCTCCTCGCCACTCGCCTTGAAATAGGACAAATTGATGCGCGCGAATTCGTCATCCGGTTTGCGCTTGTTCATCTGCTCCTTCACCCGGCGTCGGCATTCGATCGCGTAGGCTACGTATTCTTCGAACTCCTCGTCCGTGGGCGTACCGCTCGGGTGCAGAATCTTCAGGAAGGCGCAGACCGTTTTCTTGACGCCTTTCTCGTCGCGCCCCTCAATGGATTTGCCAAGACGAATGCGCTTGGTGACTTCCTCGTAGCGATTCGTGTGCTTGAACTGGTAGTGGAAGGCTTCGGCCAGGTAATCCGTGATGAATCCATAGCGGCTGGTCAGGAACTCGCTGCTGTTTTTTGGCATTTCCCAGCCAGGAATGTAGGCGGCAAAACGATCCTGGATCGCGTAGTCGAATTCCGCCGGAAGCGGCAGAAACAAATCATGCTGAGGCGAGTTCACAACCTGCTGCACTGATTCATCGAAATTTCCGACAAAACTCAGACTCGCATCAGCAATGACTTCGGCCCCACGCGAAAAGCGGCCGTTGGCCATGAAGTCCTTCATGATCTGGATGGTGTCCGGATCCTTGACCTTGATTCCGCCTACCTCATCGAAGGCGACGGTATCCCAATATCCCACCAGACCCACCTTGCGGCGCGCATTGTTGTAGAACAGGGTGGACTTGGTCGCCTGACCGCCAGAAATCAGTGTGGCGTAGGGCGAGAACTCGCTGAAGAAATAAGACTTCCCGGTCCCGCGCGGGCCTAACTCGATGTAGTTGTAATTCGGCTCGACCAAGGCCGCCAACCGCGCAATGAAGTGCATCCTCACGCGTGGCGACAGCTTGCTGGGCTCCAAACCCACCGACCGAAGAATGGCCGCAATCCACTCATCCCGCGTGAATGCCGCGTGGCCCTCTGTATAGCGATCAAAATCGAAGCGTGAGAGCTGAATCGGTCGCAGGTCTTCAATGTAGAACGCGTAGTCGTCATCTTCGATGTCGTTGTGCGCAAGCGTGACCTCTGCCCAAATCCCACCCTCCAACAAGCGGTCGTTGTCGCGATAGAACTTTTCATTGATCGCAATGCGCTGCGAATTGAAGTTCTCCAACGAAGCCCAGTGTCGTTTCTCCTTCTCGACGTAACGGACGTGCACCTTGTCGATGAATCGGTGCTTGCCCTTCGTCGCCACCTTGGACTGCGCTGCATTGGCCTCGTCGGGGCGAACGTAATTCTCTTGCAACGAGGAGAGCACCGCCTCCATGCCCGCGTCCATCTCAGCCTGATCGTTGCTGGCGCAATACTTGGCCAGCAGAAACTCCAGCACGAACGTCGGGACGTTGGTGCCTTTCTTGATTCGGTGCAGCAAGTCCTTGCGCAGAACTTTGCCGTCGAAGGTTGTGTTTAGCTTTTGGTCAAGTTCGTCCATATTGTCTATTCCGTGTAGTCCGTTTCAATCGCCAGAGCGCTGTACGCTGCGAGCGTCGTCGGATTGAGTGCCTTAATCGAAAACTTGCCTCGGAACTCATCATCCATGCGTAGCGCGATTTGCTTGCGCTGGCCTGGCATCAGCGTCACCGTTCTGGTTGCCGGGTTCACGTCACCACCTGGGCGTGGCTCACCCACCACATTGCCCTTGCTGTCTTGGGCTTCCATTAAGATTTCCACACTCGTGCCTTGCGAGAAAATGTCGTCGGAAACCAGTATCACTTCGATGACCGGCAGCCGCGTAGTAATTCTTTTCGCGCCGTTCTTGTAGCTGATCTCGATCAGTACCTTGCGCACATTGGGCTGTCCAGCGGCGTCGAGACGCGCCATCAAGATCGGTACTACCGCTTCGGCCAGCGATGCGCCGCCGTGAAAATACAGATGCCCGGCGCGATACGGAGCCATGCTGCGCGGTATCGCCACCTGCGCAAAGTCGCCGCGAATACCGACCTTGTCAGCACCAACCACCAGACTGTGGCCATCCGTCGTGCCATTGCCCAACATCATTCGGTCGTGTGCGGTGACCGGCCAATTGCCCTGGGGCTTGATGCACACATCGCCTGCTTCTGCCTGGGCATTCAGGAAGAAGCCGTGGTCAGTCACGATCACTGCTTCCTTGAAGCCCATGCCACGCAACTTGTGCAGCGCCACCCGAATCAGCTTGAGCGTGCCGGGTATCAAGCCCAGCGTCGTCTCAGGATTGCTTTCCAGTTGACTGTCGATCTCAGTTGAGCGCAGCACCAACAGATCCACCGTTTCTGGAATTTTGGGTTTGCCGCGCACGAAGTCGTTCAGCGGCATCTCTTCAAAACGGTCGCCGAGGCGTTTGCGCATCACCTCCATTCGTTGGGCAACGTTACCGACCGAAGCGCCGGCTAGCTTCGGTATGATCGCGCCGTTCTCAAGCGCCAAGCTCAAGTTGCCCCGCGCACCAGGAAGGAGACTTGCCATTCCCACCAGAGTGATGGTGGGAAGCTGTGCGTAAGCAGCCTGAAGCTCGACTGGCCCATCTTCGGATAACAACTTTTCCAGGGCCACGCCCAACTCATAGCGCAAGGCATCCACCATCAAGTAGGCCACCTTGCGGCCGCTTTCTTTCAACCGATCTGCGACCAAGCGATCAAACGCATCGGCGTTGGCCATGCGTCCCGTAGGTGGCCATCCTGCGGTCTCAACGTATTTCACAAATACGCCTTGTACCTTCTCTGCCAAGCGGCGATAGCGGTCGCGGGCCTGCTGGATGACTTCATTCATCAGGCCATGCGGATCAAGAAAGTCGCCTACCGCCTGCTCAAATTCGCGTTGTAGTCGATCGGCCTCGCGCAGACTGCCCAGATAAAAGTCCAGGAGATCGGCCTGCGAGCGCGAGTGCTCGGGTAACTGCCGCTCGAAGTCTTCGCAGGATTCCACCAAGCTAAGACCCGCACGAACCAACTCCCACTGCGCCTGGCTTTCGCCCATACCGAGCCACACAGAACTTTTACGGCGCGACAGAATGGCGCGAACAAGATCGGTATCTCTGGCAGAAATGCCTTTGATGGCCGTGCGCAGAAAGGTCCGTTCTTCAAATGGGAAGGTATCACGCACCCCCAAGTCGTCAATCTCACCGCACAGCTGCGCCAGATTGAGTTCCGTCTCGACGTTTTCGGCGCGTTCGATGTAACTGGAACGAGTCTTTGGATCACTGCGCAAACGGTCACAGACGTCTTCGACAATCGGCCTGGCCTCCATAGGCGCGTGCGGCACTCCCTTGAGGGTATCCGGCAACGCCACCGGTAAGTCGAAGACGAATTCACTGAACAGCACGTAGCGCCACAGCTCGTCCGCCAGGCTTGTCCATGTCTTGCCACGAGTCTTGACCGTCATGGCCAGCGTTGCTCGCAGGAAGTCACGGGCCTCTTGTACCCATCCTTCTTGCGCTTTCAGCGACTCTGTCTGGTGTGCATTGGGTGCAAGCAGTGCCGCCAAAATCTCGCGGCCCGATACGGCATCCAGCGTAGCGCGCAATTGCGGCCAATTAACGCCACCACCAATTGCGTCGATCACAGCAAATGCCGGGCCAGTCGGTATCTCGGAAAATACCCGACGAATATCCGTCGCGTGATCTGGCTTAGCACGCAAGCACAGGCTCAAGTACTCGTCGCCATCGTCTTGCGGAAACACTGCACCGCACTCTGCATACAGAGCGAATGGGTCGATCTGTTTTTGCTCGTCGGTCTGTGGTCGTTTGCCAGGCACATAGATCAGCACCGCTTCGGTCGGTGCTTTTGGCTGGCCCACCTCGCGCAGCGCTTGCAAGGCAGCCTCACGGCTTTCGATGCTGCTTTCGGCCGTATCGACCACGCGCACCTTCTCAGCACCCAGGTCAAAACACTGCTCGCGATAGCGCTTGTCGGCGTCGTACACCACCAAGCAGCCCCACTGCTTCAAACGTGGTCGCAGCACACTTTCACGAATGAACTCTGCAATGCTCATGCTTCAGCCTCCACCTTGTCTTTGTTGGCATCGGCGAGGTGCGCTGACCACAAGGTTTCCAACGCCGGGCTATTTCCTGCCGTGAGCGAGGCCATTGCAGCCACAACCAGCTTCGCCCGATCACGCAAAAACCCGTTGAAGTCTTCGGTCAGCTTTTGCTTGAATGATGCGCCGTCAAGGTTCGCGTAATGCGCTTTTGACAATAGGTCGAAAGAGATGAGGTGAGATTTCAAACGCTCACGGACAACTGCTTCATCGGCCCATTGAACACGTTCCTGCAAGTACTCCAACGGATCCTTTCGGCCAATCATGCGATTGGTCTTCCAGGTGATGAGAGCGCAGTTCAATGCCAAGTAGCTCGGAATCTCAGCCTCTGAAAGCAACGCATCCGGGAATACGTGGTGGTACTCGCGTTTCTGGATGCTGTCGTAAGTTGCCGTCTTGTGGTCTGCGAAATCGATCGCCCCAAGATACGTCGTCACTGCGAGAACCGCTCGGGCCTCGATACCTGCCGCCTTTGGCCAGCCAGCCGCCATCAAGGAATCGACATCCGCCAATGGGTAGTCGGTCCGGTTCAGTGCCGGCACCGTACTAACTTCGTCATCCGTAAAGCCTGGCTTTTTGAGCAGCGCTTTGATTGCCTTGAAATCGGCAAACGCCCGCGTCGGAGCGGCATTTTCGTATCGATCTGAAAAGAAAGCAGACCACAGATAACGGCGCAAGAGCTTCTCCGCCTTCGCCAGAAAATCACCGTTATCGGGGATCAGTTCATACGCGGCAGCGATAACCGCCAAGACAGCGTTGGTTGGCAAGCGGGTCTCATCGAAAACGCGCTGCCCCTCAAGGAACGAGGCCATGCGCTCTAGCCCACGCTCCAGCTTCGGCCAATTGGCAAGCAACTGCTTCTTATCCATCTCGATCATGCCGCGCGTGTTCGGTAACTTCTCCTGGAGCAGCGCGGAGGTGGACAGGATGAGGTCGGACACGTTGCCATACCGCCTGGCATTCGGACATTTATCGATCAAGCTGGCTTCCAGCGCATGAAGCGATTGCTCTGCGACGTTTTCAACCTCGGCCACGATGATGTCGTAGAGCGATAGGGGCTTGCTGTTGGTGTTCATGTTGATGAACACCTGCAGTGCCACATCCTTGCTGGTATCCGCAGGCAGCGATAGATACGGCAGGTTGAAATGCGTCACCCGCTCACGCAGCGTGGTGATCTCTTCATTGATGCGCTTCTTGGTCTCATTAAATGCTTCGAGCTTGGCGAAAGCATTGTCATCGGTGGGTAGTGGCTTCAATGGCCTCGTTGCATCGTCGAGCCAGCTATCGATCTTTTTCGAGAGATCGCCTGGCCGCAGCAGTGAAACGGGGACCATGCCGCGCTCGAGACACTTCGCCGGTTCCTCGGCCCAACGAGGCATGCGCAACTGGTTTTTATTCGTCCAACGGGGGATGCAGCGAATTTCCACCTCCGAGCCGGATTTGCTCTCGCCTCGGTCAAACTGCGGCAAGTAGACAAAAAAGGTTTCCCACTCGTAATTGTTGTGGATAGAACGCCAAAACGCGGTCAGTCGTTGTTGGCCATCTAGTAGATGCTGGGTCACCGTGCACGGCGATTCCGGGTCGGAGGTAACGATATAGCGCGACTCGAATTTCTCCGGGCCAGCAACCTCAAGGGCCAGCGTGACACCAACTGGCAGGTTGTTGATGATGGTGTTCAGAAAGCTGGCAATGCGACCGCGATCCCAGGCTTCGAAACGCTGGAAACGCGGCAGCTTGATCATACCCTGCTGAATATTCTGGAACCAGACGCCCAGCGTTCTGTCTTGTGCTTTGCTCGACTGCTGCATGATGCTCATTCGATTGCTCCTGCGTTCTTTTTGCCGCGCGTCTTCTTCGGTTTCGCTTCTGGCTCGACGTACAGCGCTTCCAAGTCGTGGGCGATGGCTAGTGACTTATCGGTTTTGCATTTCTCGCGCACACGGGCGGGCCAGTAGCTCATGGCCAAGTGCGCCCAGTCGTAGTCGCCTTTTTCGAGCTTGGTCCAGGTGTCTTTGAGCACCTTCTGCCACGGCTTATGGCGGAACAGCGGCCAGAGCGGCGCGGCGGTGATTTGCACACCGTCGTCGTGGTTGGGCTTGTAGGTGGGCGCGAGCTTAAGCAGCGTGTCACGCAGTTCGATCAGCTCCAGCTCGAAGGATTGCAGTGCCTCGAACTGTTTTTCATCGTCCCGAGTACGGGTAGAGCCCTTATTTCGGAATGTAGCCACATCAGCGCTAACTTCTCTAAGTTTGGGCTCCACAAAATCATTGACGGCCGTATAAAGAATTTGGCTGTTGATTCTCGGGTAGTAAAGCCACAAAGAATAGCGTCCAGACCCCGTTGAGAGCTGCCAATAGATTGGCGCCTGTCTCTTGCTCTTCGTATATTTCTGGAGGTGGTCGTCGAAAAATTTCCGATCTAAATAATCAGAAAGTGAGCCAAATCCGAGTGCCCTCAATACATCGGTTTCTATCGTGTCGGACTTTTCGTCAATTTTGCGAACTAAGTCGCTGACACGAGAACCGAGATCGCCGGGGGCTCCTCCATTCATTGCAAAGATAGCATGGAGCGAATCGCTACCACGATGCTCTTGCACCATGCCGGGTGGCGAGGATGGTGGCGTTGCGAATGGCTGGGAGAGCGCTTCGCTTTCCTTCGTAGAAAGAGATTCATCTTGCTGCCATCTCCCAAACGCAACGCCAACCAGGTAAGAAATAAAATCTTTGGCAATATTGCCATTCTGGGCCAAGCCGACTTGTACTCCACCAGCGTCTTCACCCGCCTCTTCCGAAACCCTCTCATCTTCTGAAAGGATTTCGTTTGCCCAATCTAAGTTGGCGAAATGATAAATATCAGAAATCACCTCGTCAGATTTAAGTAATGCCTGATTTTCCGTCTCTGCGCGTTGAATTTTCAGTTCATTTATCCTGGCAGTGGTGTCCTTCATGCTGATGCCAACAGCGAAACCACTAAACCATCGAGAACATTCATCTGACCTCGATTGGTCCATCTTTGCGGCAAAAATGGCCTTTGCCACAAAGGGTGCAAGTTGATTTACTTGCTTGATTTCGGGCGCCTTCCACGGCAATTTTTTCAAGGCGCCAGTTGAGTAGTTGTCGTATGCGCCGGCGTTAAGGTGGGTGAAGGCGCGGATTGGACGGCTGTTAACCCAGCCGAGCAGAAAGAGAGGGTCTGTTCCATTCAAGGGAAGAATGGCTGGACCGTTACTCGTAAAGATACATCCTTCAGGCAACGCTCGCGCCGAGAAGCCAGAAGATCTCCTGGAATAAGTTGCTCCCTGCAGTCCCCAGTAAGTGGATGCCTGCCTTACTTGGGCCGTTGACCCATTCAGCTCGAGGTTAATTTGCTTGAGCTCGGCGCCATCATCTCGCCAGTTCAGCAACAAATGTATGTCCGAGAAAAAGTACGAGAACTCTCCGCCCTTGCTCAGCCAACGCCAGCTATTCGTCGGTCCAATTTTTGTCGGCTCAATCTCCCAGGGAAGACGAATAAATCGCTCATTGTCGAACGTCTTCATCCCTTCCCGAGCCGTACCAGCTACGGGTTCAAAGTATGGACCTTTGGCAAGCAGCCTTCTTACATCCTGTGGTGCATCAAGCAAAAGTCGTGACTGAGGAAGGGCAGAAAACCAATCCTTTCGCATTTCTGAGAAGCGCGACAAAAAAGCACTTGAGGCAGCACCGGCCTGGAGATCCCGTACAGTACCTTTGCAGTCGGCGGCTAGAAAAGTCTCAGAGGAACTCTCTCCCAGTACATAGGCAGCAGCTCTAACCATGGCGTCGTCCATTACGCCAAGCCCAAAATCTGCAACGCAAACTAGATTTGGCAATATCGAGCTGGTCCGAAATGCCTCAAGTCGCGGTGACAACAGGAAGGAACTTGACGTAATGCACCCAACGTAACCGCTTCTGCAAAGATTCAATGCTCGCGAAACAAACGTGCAGTAGATGTCGTTGTGAGCTCCCGGATAATTCTCGTTGATGTATGGTGCCGAATCGACACTTGGGAGCCCGAACGGCGGATTCATGAGGACAACATCAAACGACTCACGAGAGAGGTCGATCATTCGAAGCCCTTGCAGGGCATCCTGAGCAAACAGCCTCCCTTGATAGGTAGAGGTCGCTGCTTTAGCGAAGTTAGCAAGTGCGACGCGTAGACGTGCCTCGGCCTGCTGCCAGGTATCCTGCTCTTGCTGTGCAAACAGGCCTGTGCCTTTTCCTACAAATACTCTTTGAATCAGCTGAGGCAGTTCGCGTTCGGCGCGCAGCAGTAGACCAAGCTCTGGAAGTCCCTTTAATAGCTGGAGAGTTTTTTCGAATAGTTCGGCATCACGACTGTCTAGACCGCTAGCCAACTGTTGTCTCAACTCTCGCTCTGCGGGCGGAGCGATGGCTGCCACCACATGGCCACGGCCGATCAGCGGACGGTTTTTCGCTTTGACGTCCTCTTCATGCCAGGCGCGTTGGGTGCGCAACCATAAGGCGAGTGAGGCGATCTGCCCAGCGCGTGGATCAATATCTACACCGTAAATGTTGTGCTCAATGATGAGGCGTGGCACATCGCGCAGATAACTTGCCTGGTCTGCGTAGGTCTGATTCAGCGGTTTGAAGTGCGCGGATGGCTGCGTTGAAATGTCCAGCGATCCGGGGCCGTGTTCCTGCTCCCAATCCCACGCCTCACGATAGATATCCAAGAACAGGTCGAAGGCATAGAGGCCGAAGTGCATCGAACCGCAAGCCGGGTCGAGCAGTTTCAATGTGCGGGGATCACGTAGGCGACTCGCCGCAACCGGCTGTTCGTCCGGTTTCACCAGCAGGTATTGGCACCGTCCCGCCAGCGCCGACTTTCCGCCGGTGGCGTTGAACCACAGCCTCCCAAGGGTGTTGTCGACCAGGAACTCGACCACGTAGCGCGGTGTAAAGAACTGGTTGCGCACGGCCAGTTCGCGACTATTTCGCGGTACTTGCGAGCCGCCCTGTTTAGGGTCACGCATGCGCTTGCGCTCATCAGGGTCATTGAAATACTGATAAATCCAGCCGATGGTTTCGTCCTCGCGCCACAGGGGGTCAATTTCGGCGTTGTTAATGAGAGCCAGCAGTTGCAATAGCGCAGCCTCGCGCGGGAATAGACGTCCTTGCGGCGAGTAGCGGTCAAACAGGCCCGGCAGGTCTTGCGCGAGTTCGTCAAAGACGCTGAACAAGTAGACGCGGTAGGCATCCCCGGTTTCGCCCAGCCCCGTGCCTGCCAGTCGGGCATAGAGTTGAAACCCTTTAGCTTGATAACCATTGCCAACCGACTCGATCAGCAGCCCACGCGCCTCGGCCATGCGCAGTGCGGCCAAGCGGTTGAGCACGGTGAAAGCCTGCTCGCGCACGATGCACTCCAGGCCCGTTTGGGCATCGGTTTCCTGGCTGGCGCAGAAGTGGGCCAGGGTGTCGCGCAAAATCCGCGCGGTTTCGCGCTGCGCGTCGTTGAGGTGGCGCAGGTTATCCAGTGGCGTGATCGTGCCCGAGGTCGGGTCCAAGCCGTAGTCGTTCTGGAGTTGCCGGGTGAATTCCTCTTCCTGCACCTTGCGCGCGTCGTTGACGAAGCGCTGGAGGCGGTTTCTTGTTGTTTGGTCAAAGGCCATTGTGAGCTTCCAGGAAAATCTTCAAGGGGCCGTCCAGTCGGCAACGAACATCGGCCGCAGTGTTGAAATGGCGGTCGGCAAGGCATCGTCGCAGGTCACCCCTAAATAGGTTGCCGCGCGGGTTGTGCCGACATAAAGGTACTTATCGAAAAGCTGTGGATGCAGACTGGCCAAGCGATCGATGCCAATAAAGAAGACCGCCTCGAACTCCAGCCCTTTGATGTGCTCTACATCAAATACCCGCACATCGTTGTCTTGCCCCATCACTTGCCCTTTTGGGCAGGCCACCACTTGGGTGTTTTCGTCGGCAAGCGCGGCATTCAACGCATCAGCGATGGGCTGCACCTCGGCTTCGCTTTCCACAAAGACTGCAATCGACGGCAATTGGCCGACGAAGCGCTCGATCTCGCGAATGCGTTGGGCCAGCCATTCGACGACGACAGCGGATTCCTTCGTTCCTTCCAGTAGTGCAGGGGCGACACCGTCACTATTGACGTGCTCAGGCAAGTTCGCTCCCTGGCCCGAGCCGCTAGCGGCCTGGATGAGGGCACGCGCTAGTTCGTTGAGTTGCCGACTCTGGCGGTAGGAGACGTTGATTTCCTTGATCTCGATCTCGGCGAATACCCATTTCATCTCGTCAACTGAGCGACTGCCCCAAGTCGTCAAGCGCTGGTTGAAATCGCCACAGGCAAAGAAGGAGCGAATGCGCGGGTGTGCCAGCGCTGCCATGCAGGCTATTTGGATCGGCGAGAAATCGGTGGCTTCGTCAACCAGTACCTGGTTCTTGTAGAGATCAAGCACCGGCCTAAGTGACGACCACACGGGTAGGTCCACATCTCGAACGATATTTGGTCTGCTAAGCAGGTCGTTCGCGTTCCGTAGAATGGCCAACAGCACGACATCAAGCTCTAGCGGATGGAGGTCTGTTGGGCTGAAGCCATCTTTGCGGTACCACTTGCCTTCTTCCTGGCGCAAACGACGGAATGCCCGGTAGCGTCTGGGAATGCCATCGACAAAGCGCTTGACGGGATTTACGAAGCGCCGAGCGCTGGCTTGAACCAGAAGACTGGCACCAACCTCGGTGCGATCAGCCTCTCCAAGGCCGCGATCGCCCAGCCACTCGATCACTTTGCCATTGCGTGTATTTTTGCCAACGCCACGCTTGCTGACGAAAGCGCGCGCTTGTGCGCGAACGGCTTGCTTGTAGGCTGCTACCGCCTTCTCAACGCCAGTTCGAGCGACGACGGCTTCGTCGTCATCCCCATCCTGGTCATCCAACTCGTCGCTTTCTGCCTCAGGTGTCTGCTGCAGTCCGTCAATGAATTTCGCCAAATCGGTGACGAATTGGCGGTTGCGGTTGAGCTGAAGATTGAGCGCCTCCTTGATTTTTGTGTCGGTGACATCCCTCATGCCCGCGACGAGAGTTTGGATGCCCACAACTTCTGCGGCGAGCGATGTGAAGGTGGCAGAAATCGAACTGCTGTCGGCGCGTTGAATGATCGCCTGCAGGCGCTGACCAAGAGAGTTAATGTTCTGCGCTTGGTTTTCACTCAAGCCTTGTGCGGCTTGCCGAATCTCGTTTATATATGTCGAACGTTGCCATTCGTTGAAGTCAGTGAACAAGGGAATTGGATTGTCGAGTGCGTCGGCGGCCAACGTATCGACGGCATCCTTTAGTACATAGGAACCTCCACCGGTCGCAGTCCGGAGGACGCCGAAGGTGTTTCTCGCTAGTTCGCGGCGATAGTCGAACCAAGTACGAATGCGCAGATCGGATGCCGGTACGCCCTCACGGTTGAAGGCTTCCTTCAGGTACTGCTTGAGCAGTTCTGTGGGGGTAAACATCAGCCAACTATTTGCGTGCGTCGAGCCATTGGTGGTGCCAACGCTCTCAACGGTGCGCTGTTCATCCTCATCCAGAAATGCGGTATCCAGTTTCTGGCCCAGGCGACGAATCAGGGTGGTGGTCTTACCCGTGCCCGGGGGGCCGAGGATTAATAAACGCTTGTCCAGGGGCAGGCGAAAGATTTCGTCTTGGTATTGGTCGAGTACCGGCTGGTCTCTGAGCCCCATTTTGGTGATGACGCTGCGACGCACGCCTTCGATGACGTTGGCGGTTTCACTTTCTTCAGCGAGCAGTTGCTCAAGCAAATCCTCGGTGATTTCGGCGCCGGCAACCTTGCTGAGAAAAGCGCGCAAGGATTCGATCGTAATGGGACCATAGTGGTCGCCCTCGACGACGGTGTCGCGCGAGTCCCAACCGAGATCGGCTTGATACGGACGAAGCTTGGCCGACTCGACGACTTTAACAAACGAGTCGTTCGGTAGGCGAAACTCTTCTCCAACCGGCAATGAGGCCAAACGTCCGATTCTGGCTCGATAGCTGATGATGCCCAAGTTTGGCATGCCTTGGTCGGCACGGCAAAAGTAGTAGGTGGTTTGCTTGCCGTCCTCGTCGGCAACCGTTACTCGTGCGATGGCGGGCTCAAGGGCGAGGCGTCGTAAACTGTCCCGATTTTCCTGGTCGACCTGACCCAAGCGCTGAATGGCGTTCGCAGACGTCATGGTATTGACGCTAGCGAGTGACTCGAAGCCAAGCACAGGCGCTGTATGAAGCGCGCTCCGCGCTGCATCAGCGACCTTCTCGAATTGATTGAGCGTATCGTCGGTGATCAGATCGATATGCTGCTTGGTGTCAGGCGTCAAATCCATAACTACTTACCATCCGATGTCTGTGGTTCGCCGACGACGAACGACACTTCAATTTCTGCGTATAGGCCAAGTTGAGACTTGATCTCGTGAAGCTGCTGGATCAGAGCATCAAGGTCAGCGGCAGAGGTGAGCTTGGCGGGCACGGCGACCGACTTGGAGAGCTTGGCGGGTCCCTTTTCACCTTTCTTGGCGCGTTCTTCCTCGATGCGCTGGCGCAGCCGCTCTTGGCCCTGGCGCTGGATGGATCGCTTGAGTTCATCGATCGTGCTGTTGATGTCGTAGTCACGCGCCAGAAGCTTTTTCAGCCCGGCCAAGTCCTGTGTTGCGGCCAGCGCCAACCCATCCAACTGGCTCAAGGCGTTTCCGTGTTCTTCTTGGGTGAGTTCTTCCCACTCGGGGATGCGCTGCAAGTCCTCAACGCCTTCTTTCAGCCGCAGCTTTTGCTTGTCTGAAAGCGTGATTACCGCATCGCGGACGCGACCTTTGAGGTGGGTGAGTTGCGAGTTGAAGTCGGCGGTGTGCTTGTAGAAGTCTTCCTTGCCCATGCGCTCCGAGAGTTGAGTCAGATCTTCGGCGACTTCGTGGCGAAGATTGCCCGGTATGCCGGTGTCTGGTAGGGCCTCGATCTCGCGACGGTGTGCTTGCAGCTCGCGCAGCGTGGCATCAAGGCCGTTGTCGAGCACTCGCTTTACTTCGAGCACCCATTTGAGGTTGTCGTAGATGGATGAGGTTTCCGCACCCAGGCGCTGTGGTGCGTCCGACGCATCGGTGAACAGCACGTCGGCAATATCCTGGTTCAAGGTGCGGACGCGATCACTGCCTGCCAGCCCGAGGCCGCTGAGCTTTTCCGCCAACGAGCCGTAGTCATGCTGGAAGCGCGGGAAATGCTTCGCGGCGGCCTTGCTGATCTCCTGCTCCAGCGGGATAACCATGTCGCCGACCAACTCGGTCAGCCGCTCTGCGGCACGACCTAGGGTTTCGATGGACGGGCGCTCGTCGCGCAGGGCAACGCCGATCTGCTTGAAGGAGTTGTTGGTCTTGAGCGCATCAATGGCTTGTTGACCAGCAGCGGTGACTTCGCGGCCAGAAACCTTGAGTTTGATTTCGCCCGCCATCAGCATGGCGGCGATGATGTAGCGCGTGGTATCCGGCGACCAACCGAACGGGGCACCACTGAAATCATCGAGCAGGCGTTTGCCATCGACGGTACCGCGCTTGTCGATGTAGTCGCGAATACTGATCATCGCCTTGTGGTCGGTTTTGAACGAGGCGCGACCGGCGACCGTCTGCACCAAACCGAGAGGATCAAGAGCGCTGCCGATGGCTGCTGGGTTGGCAACCTTCAAGAATTTCTCAGCGGTATCGGTAGCGGCGCGAACAGGTGCTTCGACATAGCGATCGAACACCTGGTCGGCGACATCGGCGAGCAGCTTTTTGGCGGCTTCGAGCAAATCCGCATCAAGCGCGGATACCGCTGTGGCTTGGCCCCGGAAAACAAACGATCCGGCCTGCAGGGTCTGCTTGATCTTGCTTTGGAGTTGGGTGGCGAGCTTGGCCGCCCGGTCAATTTGGCCGGTGCAGTAATCCTTCACCTCTTGATCTGGCTCGTTGCGGTGAAGCTCGGCAATGCGCTGGCAGCGGTAGATTTCGTTCGCGAGGTCATCGAGTTTGGGGTTCGTCCGCGCTAACAAACCGATCACATTACGGCCGGCGCGACTGCGGGAGTCGTCCAGCATGCGGTTACGGGCGGTGTCGTAGTCGCTGGCGGCCACCAGTTCGACGATGGTCTGGATGGTGCTCTGGTCGCCGGCCAGGCTGGTTATGGTGCTTCCCGCTTGAACCTTTAGGCCAGCGGCGACCGCCATCGTGCCGTGGAGACTAACGCGCGGCAGCGGATCAAACGATTCGCGCAGGGCATCGTTAAAGATGCGCTTCACATCCACAGTGCGAAGGGCAATCGAGCCGCGCTCCTGCTCAATATCGCGCAGCTTCTCGCTCAAGAAGACCAGATTGCCGTCCTTCTCGCCAAGCGGCACGTGCACGTCGTTCAGCATCTCATCGACGGCTTTGCGGATAGTTTCGAGTTGTGAAGACGCAGTGACGGACGGGTGCATCAAGCTGGTGACGTTTTGCAGCGTCACCGGGAGGTTGCCGAGAATCTGTAGCACCGCGACTGACTTGGCGATGTCTTGATGGAGTTGTGAATCAGGGAAACGAATCTGAACCTTGCCGACGGCCTGGTGAATGGACGTGAAGGCGCGGCGGATGTCCTTTTCCAATTCGTCGTACAGTGTGACGGTGGTGGCAAGCCAACCCACGGGCTGGTCGGCCATTGCCTTGGAGCCGCCTTCGCCCTTTAGTACGTCCTGGATCACCTTAATCGCAGAGCGCAGGCCAATGCCGCCGGTCGACTTGGCCAGCGCACCGAGCAGATGCAGCAAGATGTCGAAGTGAGCCGGCAGGAATGGGTACAGATTGGTGAAGCTCTCCCGGCTGAAATCAGCGTCGTAGTACTTGGCATCTTGCAGCTTGGTGTTGTGCCGCAGTGCTTGGCCCTGAGCATCGAAGAGCTTGCCGAGCTCCGTTTCACCAGTTGGAGATTTGCCGAGCAGACGCCGATAGCAGATTTCTTTGATGTCGCTCGACTCCAAGTCGATCTGGATTGGGAAGCGGTCTTTCAACTTGTATAGCTTGTCGGAATTGAGTGCGGCGCGCGGGTCGTCCTCGGTGAGGGTCTGCTGGGCGGTGGAAATGATCCAGGCCTTGCCATCACCCAGACGCTTGAGATTCTTGGCAAGCCCGTCAAGATTGAGGATCAAGTTGTCGCGCGAGGCAACGTACTGGCCGACTTCGTCGACGATGAAAATGATGTTCTGCTTGCCGCTTTTCTCGCGGACGATATCGATCATCTCCTGGACACGCTGGTCTTCGAACTGGAAGAAACCATCTGTGCTGGAGGAGAAGGAGTTGGCTTCCGGGAAAAGCGCTGGATACATCTCGTGGGCGATTTTTGGAATCAGCCCGTCAATGGCCAGTGGATTGTTCTGCACACGCACCCAGGTCGCACCGGGCAGCGCAGTGGCGACGCGCTCATGCAGCTCGGGAGTGCGCCCGTCTTTTTCGATCATCCGCTCGAAGGCGGCGACCTTTAAGTTTCTGGAGTATCCGGCCCATTGGAGCACCTTGAAGTACAGGACGGTGGAAACGTCTTCCATCGTGGCCCCTGCGAGCATTTCGCTGGCCAGGTCGAGCATAACCACGGCTGCTGGAAATCGCTGCGCCACGGCACCTAGGAGCGCTTTGGTCTGCGGCTTGTGCAGACGATCCTGCAGATACTTGATGAACGGCGTGCCGTCGATGATGCGCTGGTCGTCGAAGGCCAGGCCCAGATACTTGGTAAAGGAGCTCTTGCCGGATCCATAGAAGCCCGATACCCAGACACCGACTTCGTTTTTGCCACCGGTCTCCATCGCAAGCTGCATGCGGTCGAGGAGCTTGCGAAACTGTTCCTCAATGCTCTCGGTGACCACGTATTCCGAGATCTCAGCCTTGAGCCGAACGTCAGTCGAGGCCCCATAGGTGATGACTTTCTCAATGGTCCGGTAGATGTCTTTGCTTGGGTCGAAGAGAGATCGGATGGTCATTGTGTTATCCCTGGGTTCTTTAATTTTGTTCAGCCGCCGACGTGGACGGAGCGATAGTTGCCGTCCTCCGGGTAGAAGCCGAGAAACTTCAAGCGTGTTTTGCCAGTGCGCACGCCGGGGTATAGAAACACGGTCGGCACATGAAACTTGCCTTGAAGCTGGCTCTCGATGGCACCGATGCGCAAGAACGGATGCAGTGCCTCAAGATCGGTGACCAACAGCAATGCGTTTTGCTTACCTTCCAGCGGCGCAAGTTTGTTTTCAAGCCGCTTCAACAGGGCGTTATCGGCAACCAAGATGTCGGCCAATGCTTTGTTCGTTCGCGACCAATCCATCGGTGCAGATTTGTCTTCCATCACGCATAGGGACCAGAGCGGGTCTTCCTTGAGCAGCGACCAGATGTGCTCCGCGATAGAGAAGGTGTGCACGTCCCATCCCTCTTGATGCAGCTTGGACACCCATGCGGGCGTCTGCCGCTTCACCTCGAGGATTTGATCGGGCGAAAAGACTAGGTAGTAAATTGGCTCGAAACTCGCATGACCGAGCTCTCGTCCGTGGCGGATGCGCTCGCGCAGTTCGTCAAAGTCAGCTTTGAGTGAGGACATCGCAGAGCGCCTCCATGTCTTGTTGTTTCCAGCTAATCCGAATGACGTCGCCGGCCGCCTGTACGATGAGCAGCCCTTTCAACGAAAGCTGCTTGATCTCTTCCAGTACGTCTTCACGCGCCAGCCCGAATAGCTGCCAGTCTTCGTGTGTCAGCAGGGCGTTATCGCCAATGCCGGCAAAGTGAAGTTCGTAGGCAAGGTAGGCAGTTACGACCGGGGAAGCATGGAATGGAATGATTCGGCGGCTGGCTTTATGACCGCGTTCCAGCAATCCATAGTCAGCACAACAACCTGTCAGATAGCCGGCCACATTGCGTACTGTCGTCTCGGTCCAGCGCTTAGAGGTTTTGCGATCGTCGATCCCACGCTCGACAAAGGCACGGGCTTCGTCGTTAGTGATCTGCGAATACCCGCCCGCGTATCGAGCCCAATAAACGTGGCGGACGAAATCACCAAGAATCGGATTTGCTCGACAGGTAAACACGAGCATCAGCTGAGTAAGATCAGCAGTGGAAAGCGATACCGAGAGTCGCTTGAGGTGGGCAGCTGGCGTTCCACCTGACACCAGATATCGCGGTGCAAAACACTCAACGACGATATTGCGTAAGCGACGCGCCGTCACCGTGGGAAATCGACCCGATTCAAGGCCTACCTGGTGCAACTGAACCGCAGACATGCCAGGAGACCACAAGTCGAGCAAAGTCTTGGTCTCATTGACGAGTCCCAGACCGGCCCCAAGCTGCGTTGTGTAGATAACTTCTGCCACTGCTAACTCACCAGATACGGGTAGGTTTTGGCGTGCTGGGAGAAAGCAGACGCGTAGGCGCCAGCGATTGACTTCAGTGTTTCACCAGCACTCAACTGATCAATATTGCCAACTACTGTGGGACCAACCGCAGCGGAAGGGATTGCGCCAGCCAATGTCCACAGCGCTGCGAGAGCCGCATCCTTATCCTGGGGCAGCTGTTTGGTGAGCTCCGTGCCGACACTGCTTTGCATCATCGCGTGCAGGTCTTGCTCGACCTCTTCCGGCAACCGGAACAGGTGGTAGCTGCCGACATTTAGGTGCTCGTCGTGAAGCTTGCGCGCCGCCTCAACAACGCCGTGGTACTGCGCCAACAGCGAAGTCTTAGGCGTGACGAATTCAAGTGACCGCAGGCTGTAGTCGCCAAAGAACGAAGTGGCCCACCAGCCGAATTGGGGGCGTTCGCCCAGGAAGCCGACAAGTGATCGCATCTGCAGCACGGTCGATAAGTACGAATCCTTCATATCATTTCTCGCAATTTGTTGTCTTTTCTACGTCCCGATCGGCGGCAGGTGCCGCGCCTACGGCCCCGGCGGTCTGGTTCTTGATCCACTGGTCGATATCAGCTCGCACAAATCGCCAAGTGCCGCCCACCTTGAAGGCCGGAATCTTCTTGGCTCCGGCCAACCGATAGACGGTCCGCTCATTGACCTTGAGGTACTCAGCAACTTCCTTGATGGTAAGGATCGACCCATCGAGGGGCTTCTTCTTGGGCATATCGGCCGTTTTTCAGGATAGTTGTCGCATCGACCATTCTTCAAGCCGCCATCTGAACCGG
>VFSW01005259.1_pt1 | contig 19183 bp, 20 predicted proteins | sample 5358111 | NCBI WGS metagenome assembly VFSW01 (sample SAMN11554181, study PRJNA540505) | mine drainage metagenome | isolation source: sediment from site ElyBrook_90M | place: USA: Ely Copper Mine, Vershire, VT | collected 2017 | reverse complement strand
CTCTTCTTGAGTGCGGCATCTTCTTCGGGGGTCAGCTTGATCTCGATGATCTGCTCCAAGCCTGCCGCGCCCAGCTTGCAGGGCACGCCGATGTAGAAGCCGTCGATGCCGTACTCGCCCTGCAGAAAAGCTGCGCAGGGAAGAATCTTCTTCTTGTCCTTCAGGATGGCCTCAACCATCTCCACCGCTGCGGCTGAAGGCGCATAGTAGGCGCTGCCAGTCTTCAGATACTTCACGATCTCGGCTCCGCCGTCGCGGGTCCTCTGCACCAGCTCTTCCAGCCGTGCTGGAGCAATCAGTTCCGTAATCGGGATGCCTGCCACGGTCGAGTAGCGAGCCAGCGGCACCATCGTGTCGCCGTGCCCGCCGAGCACAAATGCCGTCACGTTCTCCACGCTCACGTTCAGTTCCGCAGCGATGAAGGTCCGGAAGCGGGCTGAATCCAGCACGCCGGCCATGCCGATGACGCGTTCGCGGTTAAAGCCCGCCTGCCGATACGCCGCCTGTGCCATCGCATCCAGCGGATTGGAAACGATAATCAGAATCGACTCCGGGGACTGCGCCACCACCTTCTGCACAACGTCCGACATGATCTTGAAGTTGGTCTGCAGCAGGTCGTCACGGCTCATGCCCGGCTTGCGCGGAATACCTGCCGTAATCACCACAATGTCGGAGTTCGCGGTCGCGGTATAGTCGTTCGCGCCTGCCACGTGTACATCGCACTTGGCAATTGGCATCGCTTCCAACAAATCGAGCGCCTTGCCCTGCGGCACGCCCTCCACCACGTCCACCAGCACCACATCCGCCAGTTCCTTGGCCGCAATCCAGTGCGCGGCCGTGGCGCCCACGTTGCCGGCGCCGACAATACTCACTTTTTTCCGCATGATTTCCCTCTTGTTCTCTCGCGGGTCAAGAGCCCGCGTGTTCGGTGCGCCCACAGTGAGCCTTCGCCCTCCGGAGGTCGCGTTTCGTCTACATGTTGCCGATGATGCGCGTTGCAAACTCGCTGGTGCCGACCTTTGTGGCGCCCGCGGTTTGCCGCTCAAAGTCGTAGGTGACGAATTTCTGCTGGATGGTCGTCTCCAACGCGGTCTCGATCATCTTTGCCGCTTCCTTCCAGCCGATAAACTCCAGCATCATCACGCCGGACAGAATCACCGAACCCGGATTGATGACATCCTTATCGGCATACTTCGGCGCGGTTCCATGCGTCGCTTCAAACACCGCAAAGCCGTCGCCGATGTTCGCGCCAGGCGCGATGCCCAGCCCACCCACCTGCGCGGCGGCAGCGTCTGAGATATAGTCGCCGTTCAGGTTGGTCGTCGCCAGCACGCTGTAGTCCGCGGGCCGGATGATGATCTGCTGGAAGATCGAGTCGGCGATGCGGTCGTTCACCAGAATCTTGGACTTCCAGGCGCCGTTGCCGTGGCTCTTTCCGATGGCCGCGATCACCGACTTCACCTCTGCGCAGACTGCGTCGCGGAAGCTCTGCGGCGCAAACTCCATGCCCGGCTCAATCAGCGCGGCGTTCTGCTCAATGGTCAGGTTCGGGTTCGCGTCGAGGTTGCCAAGAATCCAGCTCTCGCGCTCGGTCACCGTCCGCTCGCGGAACTCCTCGGTCGCCACTTCGTAGCCCCACTCGCGGAAGGCGCCTTCGGTGAACTTCTGGATGTTGCCCTTGTGGACCAGCGTCACCGTCTTGCGTCCCGTCTCCAGTGCGTGGCGGATGGCATACCGCACCAGCCGCTTGGTGCCGAAGATGGAAATCGGCTTGATGCCGATGCCAGAGTCGGTGCGAATCTTCTTCTTCCCGCCCTTCAGCATCTCGTCGTTCAGAAAGCTGATGAGTTTCGTGACTTCTTCGGTCCCTTGCTTGAACTCAATGCCCGAGTACACATCCTCCGTGTTCTCGCGGAAGATGACGATATTCACCTTTTCCGGGTGCTTCACCGGGCTGGGCACGCCCTGGTAGTACTTCACCGGCCGTACGCAGGCGTAGAGGTCGAGAATCTGCCTGAGCGCCACGTTGAGCGAGCGGATGCCTCCGCCCACCGGCGTCGTCAGCGGTCCCTTGATGGAGACGCGCAGATCCCGCGCCGCGGCCACAGAGTCATCCGGCAGCCAGTTGTTGAATTGACGGTAGGCCTTCTCGCCGGCGAAGATCTCAAACCACTGGATGCGTCGCTTGCCGCCGTACGCCTTTTCTACCGCTGCGTCAAAAACGCGCTGCGAGGCCTTCCAGATGTCGCGCCCCGTGCCGTCGCCTTCGATGAATGGAATGATGGGATTATCAGGAATTTGATACTGTCCGTTACTGTATCCGATGATTGCGCCGTCTTTGGGCAGTTCGAGCCCGTTGTAGGTCTTCTGCATGATCTTCGCAATGCCCCTTCCGTATAAACAATTGCAGACAGAGGCTAGCACCTGCAAATCTCGGCTGGCAAAGGCACTCCGACCCAAACGACGCGGACAAATTCAGTCGCATTTTGAGATGGAAGTCATTCCTGGATGTTCACCTGCATTTTGACCGACGAAGCATGGAACGGAGTCCATGCTCATCCGCCCCACCGCAGCGCTGAAACTCAAGAACAACTGCCGTCCCAGAGACATTTTGTAACTTGTTCAGAATCTCCAAGATGCATTTGAAGGCCAATGCCTGTGTTCCATTTCTATCAAAGTTCGAAGGAGCCTCTCCGAACCCATCCGGGGAGAACTGAGGTGGCGTCTGAGAAGCACCGGGCGCAAGGCAACTGCGTCTGACGCGAAGTGCAAAGCAACCGTGTTGCACGATTCGATTCCAATCGAAGCGCCTACTGGCGTTCGAGCGGCTCGCCGTCAAATCGCGGAATCCCGAAGTGACCGCGCAGGTGCAGCAGGTCCACAGGACTGATGTTTCCAGCCACACTCACCAGCGTGAGGCTCTTTGGAGTTTCGGCGAGCACCACGGCCCCGCGAAGGTTGGCGCCATCCAGCACAAGCCAGAGATCGGTCGTCTCGCTATGCAGTGGGCCGCCCGCATCTGTAGTGGTCACCACATGCTTCCAGCCGCGCAAGTGATACGCCGCTCGGATCGCGTTGACCTCATCCTCGTCGGGAACTCCCTGATCACCAAAGCGCAGAATGTGGACGCTCACGCCGTCGAGCCTGTTAATGACCTGCCGGTCTGCCTCCTGCGAGTCGGGCACAAGGCCGGCGGCCATGTGCAGCAGGTTCCGGTCCAGCACGAAGCTCGACTTCATCGCAGCCTGCGTCTTCAACCCCTCAAGGGCCGGGGGTGTCCAGTCCAGCGGAACGACGCCGAGAGTTATTGGAGCAATCGGAGGAGCCGCGTCATGCGCTCCCGGTGTGGCTTGCGCGCCGCAGAGCAATCCGGCGCTCAGGAGGACGATTCCGCAGGACAACAGCAGTTTCATATTCCTTTCAACTCTGTTTTCCCGGGAAAGTTCCGGTGCAAAAAGAACGTTCCTGCAGGTCCGGAATCGCGCCGCAGGTCCACAGCACGCGCGTCGGCGGACGCCTATCCAGAAAGCTTCACTTAAAAGCTGCATGAAATCTTGCACCGCTCTGTTTTCAAGGGCCTGAATGCGATACACTCATGCGGGAACATCTCAAAAGTGTCAGGACTGCCAACGTCACGGAGGGTACATAGAAATTGGGAAAAAGCATGGTCCCGAAGAAGCTTTTCTTCACCAAGGGTGTAGGCAAACACAAGGAGCGTTTGACCTCCTTTGAGCTGGCCCTTCGGGATGCGGGCATCGCCTCGCAGAATCTGGTACGCGTCTCGTCCATCTTTCCGCCAAACTGCAAGGTCATCCCGCGCAAAGAAGGACTCAAATACCTCAACCATGGCGAAGTGGTCTTTGCGGTGATTGCCGAGAACTCCACGCGTGAGCCGCATCGTCTCGTGGTGTCCAGCATTGGCGTGGCCATTCCCGCGGACCGCAACACCTATGGCTATCTGAGCGAGCATCACAGTTTTGGCGAGACGGAAGAGCAGGCCGGTGAATACGCGGAGGAGCTGGCGGCAGAGATGCTGGCCACGACGCTGAATGTTGAGTTTGATCCGGACGATAGCTGGGATGAAAAGAAAGAGATCTACCGCATCTCCAACAAAATTGTTCGCACCAGCAACATCACGCAATCGGCCGTGGGCGATAAGCGCGGCCTGTGGACGACTACCATCGCAGCAGCGGTCCTGATCCTCGAAGAATAGGCAAATCGAGCAACGTCATCCCTGGCCAATCCCGCATTGCGGGGTTGGCCTTGCTGTGTAACTGGAAGGGGAATAGGCAGGGAAGAATGGCAGAGCAACGGAAGTACAACGTGGGCTTGGTGCAGATGAGGATGGGGCCCGACCCCGAGGGAAATCTGGCTGCAGCCGTGCGCCATATCCGCGAGGCGGCGCGTCTGGGCGCCAACATCGTCTGCCTGCCGGAGCTGTTTCGCGCGCAGTACTTCTGCCAGCGCGAAGACATTCGCCTCTTCGACCTCGCAGAGCCCATCCCCGGCCCATCCACGGCGAAGCTGGCCGAGGTTGCGCGGGAGTCGCGCGTCGTTATCATCGCTTCGCTCTTTGAGCGCCGCGCGCCGGGTCTCTACCACAACACGGCCGTCACGCTGAACGTGGATGGCAGCATCGCCAGCGTCTATCGCAAGATGCACATCCCGGACGATCCTCTGTACTACGAAAAGTTCTACTTCACGCCCGGCGATCTAGGGTTCAAGGCTACGGACACGGCCTTTGGCTGTGTTGGCACGCTTGTCTGCTGGGATCAGTGGTACCCCGAGGGTGCCCGGCTCACCGCGCTGCAAGGCGCAGAAGTGCTTTTCTATCCCACGGCAATCGGATGGCACCCGGCGGAAAAGGATGAATACGGCGCGGCGCAGTACGATGCGTGGCAAACCATCCAGCGCGCGCATGCCATTGCCAATGGCGTCTACGTTGCGGGCGTAAATCGCGTCGGCCAGGAGCACGGCGACATTCTCGGCAATCGCGCGGAAGGCTCGGGACTGGAGTTCTGGGGTGGCAGCTTTCTGGCGGATCCCTTTGGCCGCATCATCGCCAAAGCCTCCCACGACGCCGAAGAGGTCTTGCTGGCTGAGATTGACCTGGCTCTGCTTGAAGACACGCGGCGCAACTGGCCGTTCCTGCGCGACCGCCGCATTGACGCATACGCACCCATTTCGCAGCGCTTCCTCGATGCAGCGCACGGCCCGGCGCGCGGCGGGGACCACAAATAGCAATGGTCAACACTCTCCTCACGCCCCTGCCTAGAGAACTGGGCTACCGCATGCCCGCGGAATGGGAGCCGCATGAGGCGACGTGGCTGGCTTGGCCGCATAATCACGAGGACTGGCCCGGCAAATTCCAGCCCGTCCCATGGGTCTATGCAGAGATCGTGCGACTGCTGGCCGCGCGTGAAATGGTCCACATCCTTGTCGAGAATGAAAAGGCAGAGCGGGGCGTTCGAGGAATCTTGAAGCGGGCCGGCGCCAATGTTGAGAAGGTCCGGTTTCATCGCTGGCCCACGGATCGTGTGTGGACCCGCGACTCCGGTCCAATTTTTGTTCGGAATGCTGCCGGGCAGATTGCGATTACAGACTGGCGCTTTAATGCCTGGGCCAAATATCAGGACTGGCACCTCGACGATCAGGTCCCCGGCCACGTCCACAAGCTTCTTGGGTTGCCTGCCTGGCAGCCCGTCGTGGAACTCGGCGGGGAATCCAGGAGGCTGGTTCTCGAAGGTGGTTCCATCGACACGAACGGGCTGGGCGTTCTGCTCACCACGGAAGAGTGTCTGCTCAGTGACGTGCAGCAGCGAAATCCCGGGGTGAGTCAGCGGCAACTGGAACAGGCCTTTCATGACTATCTCGGAATCGAGCAGGTCATCTGGCTCAATCGCGGAGTGGCAGGCGACGACACGCACGGCCACGTGGACGACATCACTCGCTTTGTTGGGCCAGAGACGATTGTGACCGCGGTGGAGCCGGACACGAGCGACGCGAACCATGCGCCGCTCGCTGAGAATCTCGAACGGTTGAAGGCCGCGCGCACGCTGGAAGGGAAGCAGTTCACGCTGATCGAACTGCCGGTGCCGCGTCCCGTCGTGTTTCGGGGGCAGCGCCTGCCCGCGAGCTACGCCAATTTCTATCTGGCGAATGGACTGGTCCTGGTGCCGACCTTCCACGATCCGAACGATCGCGTTGCGCTGAACACGCTGGCGCAGGTCTTTTCGGACCGCGAGGTCATCGGTATCCACTGCGTGGACCTGATCTGGGGGCTCGGTGCGCTGCACTGCATGACGCAGCAACAGCCTGCCGCGCTACCATCAATGCCATGATTCCCGATCTGGGCGCGATGCAGGCTGCACTAGCCGAGGCGCGCCTTGCCGCGGCTGCCGGCGAAGTGCCGATCGGCGCCGTGGTGGTTCACGGTGGCGAGGTGATTGCGCGCGGCCAGAATCGCGTGCTGCGCGATGTGGACCCAACGGCGCATGCTGAGATTGTCGCGCTGCGCGCGGCTGCGCGCGTGCTGGGCAACTACCGGCTCAACGGCTGCACGCTCTATGTGACGCTGGAGCCCTGCGCGATGTGCGCGGGAGCGATGATTCACGCGCGTCTGGACAGGCTGGTCTTTGCCGCCGCAGACCCCAAAGCGGGGGCATGCGGGTCCGTGCTGTCGGTGCTGAACCATCTCCAGCTTAACCATCAGATGCCTGTGGAGCAGGGCATTCTTGCCGAGGAAGCCGGCGAGTTGCTACGGGGGTTTTTCCGCGAGCGGCGGTAGGCCATGGGCTCGCAGTGCGCCGGGATTTGACAGAGGTTCTGTCGCGTTCTGCATGGCCCGCTGGATGGCTTTCAGCAGTTGTCTACTTCGCTCTGTGATTGAAATCACGCTGATTCGTGACTGTCGATTCAATTCTCCATTGATATTGAAGTGCGGTAGGAGCATACTTCTTGTCGGACTGGTTTGTTTTACAAACTAGTCTGTGGGAGTGCTTATGAAGTCATCCTTGCTAAGGGAAGTGGGGAAAGATCCGGACGCCGCTGCCAGATGGCTGATGAGAAGGGCGCACAATCGCGATGGGTTGCCTGAGATCGCCATCGGGGTGATCCTCCTAACGACTTCGTTCCTGATCTGGTTGGAAGTTCACTATCCACCGGGATCATTCGCGCACAAGGCATCGGGGTTGGGGATCATGCTCCTCGTGGCCCCCATGATTGGCGGATCTCAATGGGCGATCAAGTGGCTGCGTCGGCGGTTTTTGATTGAAAAAGTAGGTTATGTGGAGTTGAAGCCCGTTCCCAGAAAACTACTCATCGTCGTCGCGTGCGTGGCCTTTCTGGTTTCCGCTGCGATCGTTTGGTCAGTCTACCGGCGTGCTCTGCCACCAAATGGCTGGATGGTCGCGGGGGTAGGGATCATCTGGGGCTGCCTTGCAGTATTCGCCGGCCGACTACCCCGCTTTGTCTTTGGCGGAATCCTGATGGCTGCGACGGGCATTTTTCTTGGCTTCAGCGGAGTCTCTTTCGAGATGGGATCGTTCATCCTGTACGGTTCGATGGGGATACTCTCGCTCGTCTCAGGATGCGTGGCGCTGCTGCACTTCATCCGGATGCCAAACGAGGAAGCTAACTGAGATGGGTAGCTCAAAAATTCAGCAATTGGCAGAAATCGATAGGGTGATTCATGAGCCCGCGCGGCTCATGATCATTGCGTTACTGGCTGCCGTAAAAGAGGCTGACTTTCAGTATCTGCATCAATCGACCGGATTGACGAAGGGAAATCTCTCCGTGCATTTATCGAAACTGGAGACAGCTGGCTACATTGAGATTGAGAAGAGCTTCAGGGGCAAATATCCGTTAACGATCTGTCGCCTCACAAAGGAAGGGAAGGAGACCTTTGAGGCATACCGTAAGGTCATCAAGAATGCACTTTAAATTGGGGCCATTCTTGCGTCCCGGGCCTGCCACTCGTCAGACCAAAGCAATCCTTTAGAGGCTGGGCTGACCTTACGCCGCGCGTCTGCCGTTTTTCCCTGAGGCGAAACTGGTTGTTTCCCCGAGCTAGCTCCGGCTGAGCGCTCGAATCAGCTCCGCCTCGTGCGGCCATTTGGCAATCAGTTCCTCCGCGGCGGCGTTGCGGTAGTCGGCGAAATCGAAGCCGGGCGTGACAGTGCAGCCCATCAGGGCGACCTGGCCGTTGCCGATGAGCCGCGTGCCCTGCCAGACGCCCGCAGGAACGACGAGCTGTACATGCTGCCCCGCCTGCAAATCTGGCCCGAGAGTGAAGAGCGCAGAGCGCCCGTCAGGGTAGAGTTGGAGCATTTCGACAGGGTCGCCGAGATAGAAGTGAAAGATCTCGTCCGAGTCGAGGACGTGCATCTCGGAGAACGTTCCGGGCTCCAGCAGATAGTAGATGGCAGTACCCATGGCTCGCTGGCCGCGCGCCAGGTCGACCGTGCCCTGTGAGGTGTAGGTGCGGCGGTAAGAGCCGCCCTCGATGGGATGCGGGATCAAACGGAGCAGCTCTTTGATTGCGTCGGCGGTCATCGCCCTCGATGGTAGCAGCGTGGACCCAGTAGAATGGAGCTATGAAAGTGCAGGTGTATACGGCTGCGTGGTGCCGGGATTGCCGGGCCGCAAAGCATTTTCTTGATACGCACGGGATCGCCTATACGGAAATCAACGTGGATGAGAATCCTGCGGCTTCGGATGAAGTGATCCGCCATGTGGGGAAGCGGGCGATTCCGCAGCTGGTGATTGATGGGGAGTGGTTCCAGCCGTACAAGCCGGGCAGGGGACTGCTGTATGACGAGATGCACCAGCGCCTTGGAATTCCGAGGGCCTGAGGCGGTTTCGACTCTAAAATCATGGATGGACGTGGCGCGGTGGGGCTGTCGCGCGCAGGAGACTTCGCTTGATTGATCGTTATACGCGCCCGGAGATGGGCCGGATCTGGACCGAAGAGAACAAGTACCGCTGCTGGCTGAAGGTGGAGGCGGCGGGGAGCGTGGTGCTGGCCGAGGATGGAGTCATTCCTGCCGATGCGGCGGAGGCCATTGCGACAAAGGCCAGCATTTCGACAGCTCGCATTCAGGAGATTGAGGCCGAGGTGCGGCATGACGTGATCGCGTTTACCACGGCGGTTGCGGAGTCGCTGAAGAGCCAGGGTCTGGATGCGGAGTCGCGCTGGCTGCACTACGGGCTGACTTCGAACGACATTGTGGACACAGCGCAGGCGCTGCAGATCAAAGAGGCGTCTGCGCTGATTCGCACGGGACTGATGGGCCTGCTGGCCGTGCTGAAGCGCCGGGCGCTTGAATTCAAGCACACACCAACGATCGGCCGCACACATGGGATTCATGCGGAGCCGACGACTTTTGGACTGAAGTTGCTGAACTGGTACGCGGAGATGGAGCGGAACCTTGCGCGCTTTGACGCGGCTGCGGAAGAGATGCGCGTGGGCAAGCTGTCGGGCGCTGTGGGCACGTTTGGCCACTTGAAGCCTGAGCATGAGGAGCGCATCTGTGCGCGTCTCGGCCTGAAGCCCGCGCCGGTGGCGACGCAGGTGATCCAGCGCGACCGGCATGCCGCCTACATCTCCACGCTGGCGCTGATTGCCAGCACAATGGATAAGATGGCCGTCGAGGTGCGCCACCTGCAGCGGACCGAGGTGCGCGAGGCGCAGGAGTACTTCAGCGAGAAGCAGAAGGGCTCTTCAGCGATGCCGCACAAGAAAAACCCCATCACCAGCGAACAGATCAGCGGACTGGCGCGCGTGATTCGCGGCAATGCCCAGGCGGCGTTTGAGAATATTGCGCTGTGGCATGAGCGGGATATCTCGCACTCGTCGGTGGAGCGCGTTATTTTTCCTGATTCAACGATTCTGGTGGATTATCTTCTAGCCAAGACAACGGACCTGATTGACCGGCTCCTGGTCTATCCGGAGCGGATGAAGAAGAATCTCGAAAGCACTGGCGGGCTGATCTGCAGTGGGCAATTGCTGCTGGATCTGGCAGAGGCTGGCATGCTACGCGAGGATGCATACCGACTGGTGCAGAGCCACGCGATGCGCGCGTGGAAGGAAGACCTGGTCTTCCGCGACGAAGTGGCGCGCGACGCAAAGATTACGGGGTTGCTGACGCCGGAGAAGCTGCAGCGCACCTTCGATACGACGCGGCAACTGGGCAATGTGGATGCAATCTTCAAGAGGGTGCTTGGGGAGTAGGCGCGATGAACCAGATTCCCGATCAGGCAGCGGAGCGAGTGCTCGGGACAATCCGGGAAGCGGTCCATCTGGTCGAAGAAGGAAAGGCGCCTGAAGCTGTGCAGACCATGAGGGCGCTGGTGGAGGAGTTTCCTGAAGCTTCGCTTGTGCACAGTTACGCCGCCTGGTCTCTTTCTCGGGCTGACCTGCACCGGGAAGCCATTGCGCATGGCAGGGTTGCCGTGAAGCTGTCGCCGGAGTCGGAGATGTCGTCGATCATGCTTTTCCGCGTGTTGTGGAGCGCCGATGAGCATCAGCAGGCATTCGACGAAATGAAGCGGCTCGAGAAGTACGGGCATTCGGAAGAGTACGCTCGCCTGATGCAAGAGTGGAACGAGGCTCAATCCAGCAAAGAGCCGGCGAGGGAAGAATGAGGCACAGATCGTGGAAGGCATGAATCTGACAGTTGCAATCACCGGGGCATCCGGAGTGGTCTTTGGCCGGGCTCTGCTGACAGCGCTTGAGGCGGATGAGCGGGTCGCTCGCGTGCACTTGGTGACGTCAGAGAACTCTCTGCGCGTGATTGCGGAGGAACTGGGCATCTCAGGACGCAATAACCTTCTGGAGAAATTGCTGGGGCACGCGCCAGTCAAGACGCACCAATGCGCCGATGCGAATATCGGGGCATCGATTGCGAGCGGCAGCTACCCCTCAAACGGCATGGTCGTGCTGCCTTGCTCGATGGGGACGCTCGCTGCGATTGCCAATGGTCTGGCGGATTCGCTGATTGCGCGTGCCGCGGATGTGACGCTGAAAGAGCGGCGGCCTTTGATTCTCTGCGTGCGCGAAACGCCTTTCAACCGCATCCACCTGCGCAATATGACGCTGGCGGCGGAAGCCGGCGCGGTGATCTTCCCTGTGATCCCGGCCTTCTACAATCGCCCCACGGATTCGACTGAAATGGCACGGCAGTTTGTGAGCCGCGTGCTGGCGCATATCGGCCTGCCGCAGCCGGGCGCCTACGTCTGGAAGCCGGACGAATAGCCCAACGGACTAGACGACCTCCGTCAAAAGATTCACTTCCGGCGGGCCCTGCATCAGGGCTTTTGATTGGCCAAAGATCTCAGTGAAGTGCCTGCTGGCGGCGTGCGCATCCAGGTGCCTCTGGCTCTCCCACAGCTCATTGAAATAAAACAGGCCGGGGATGTTGGACTCGAAGAGTTCGTAATAGATGCAGCCGGCCTCGGCGCGCGTGGGCGCCACCATGCCGCGCAGGAGAGCCTTGAGTTCCTCTGCCTTGCCATCGCGAGCCACAACGCGGGCGATTACACGTACTTGAGCCATTTCCGGTCTCTCCTTTGGGTTGTAATGAATCTCTATTTTGCCGCCTGTGGGTCGATGAGCGTGAGTCCCGTCGCGGCGTCGGGCACGCGATGCATGGCATTGGGCTCAACGGTCACCATGACTTCGAGAGTGGGGCAGACATCGGCTTCGAGCACGTGCCCACCGCGGGTAGTGCCGTCTGGGAGCCCAACGACCATGTGCGCGTGGACCGCCGGCTTGCCATTGCTCAGTGCGACATCGCCCTGCATCGAGAGGACTTCGACCTGTTGATTCAGGGTTGTTTGCCGGTACATCTTGCGGGAGGGATCAAACCAGGCGATGCGCGCTGCGCGGAGTGCGCCGATGGCGGAGAAGTGCGCTGCCGTGACTTGATACTGCCGGGCAAAATCGTAGAGGCCGGAGTAGGCGTCATCGCCTGTGTGGAAGATGACGGCGTAGGATTTCTGGCCACCGCTTTCGCCGAGCAACTGCACTTTCATGCCCGGAGCAGCGCCATGCGGAGCGGTCTGCGCGGGTGCAATCCAGCTCTCCTGCGCGGCGCTCTGGTCCCGACCGGCTGCCAATTCAGCCGAGATGAGCAGCAGGAACAGGAAAGAAGCCTTCATTGCGAACCTCCCCACCCATGAGAACATACGGGCTGTGCATCAGAGTGCGCGGGAACAGAAATATTTGACTTTGCCCGCGGAAAGCATAGATACTGCGGACAATGCTTGCTCAAGAGGAACACGGAATTGAGGTCATGGCCATGTGCATGTGTAGGACGTGCGGGCAGGCCCGTGTATCTCTTGAGACGCGAATGCGCTGAGCGCAACCGATCCTGAAGAGCACACGGCCCGGGTCCTGAGAAGGATTCGGGTTTTGTTTTGGAGCGAAGCGGAGATAGGAGTCGCCGGGTCGTTCTTTCCAAAATTTTCAAATTGTGAGTGAAGAGGAGTCACCATGTCTGAAGCCAAGCAGCACCTTGCCACCCTTGCCGTCCATGCCGGCCAGTCTCCTGATCCGGCCACTGGTTCCCGCGCCGTGCCAATCTACCAGACCACCTCGTACCTCTTTCAGGATGCGGACCACGCCGGGCGGCTTTTTGCGCTCAAGGAGTTCGGCAACATCTACACGCGCATCATGAACCCGACAACTGACGTGCTGGAAAAGCGTGTTGCAGCGCTGGAAGGAGGCGCGTCGGCGCTGGCGACTGCTTCCGGCCAGGCTGCCGAAACGCTGGTGATGACCACCCTGGCGGCAGCCGGGGATGAAATCGTTTCGACCACTTCGCTCTATGGCGGGACCTACAACCTGTTCCACTACACCCTGCCGCGGCTGGGCATCAACGTGCGCTTTGTGGAGGGGGACGACTTCAACGGGCTGCGGGCAGCCATCAATGACAAAACACGCGCGGTGTATACCGAGACGCTGGGCAACCCGAAGCTCGACGTGGCGGACATCGAAAAGCTGGCGGCGATTGCGCACGAGCACAAGCTGCCGCTCATCATTGACAATACCGCCGCTTCGGCCGCGCTGGTGAGGCCCATCGAGTGGGGCGCAGATATCGTGATCAACTCTGCCACGAAGTTCCTCGGAGGTCATGGTACGAGCATCGGCGGTGTGATTGTGGATGCAGGGAAGTTCGACTGGGCGGCATCGGGGCGGTTCAAAGACTTCACCGAGCCTGACCCTTCCTATCACGGCCTCTCGTATGTCCAGGCATTTGGCCCGCTGGCATTTATCCTGAAGGCCCGTGTGCAGGGACTGCGGGACACTGGCGCGGCGCTCTCCCCGTTCAACGCCTTCCTGCTGCTCCAAGGGATTGAGACGCTGCATCTGCGCATGGAACGGCACTCACAGAATGCCCTTGCTGTGGCGAAGCACCTGCAGCAGCATCCCGGTGTGGAGTGGGTGAATTATCCAGGCCTGGTCTCCAGTCGCTATCACGCACTGGCGAATAAGTATCTGCCGAGCGGGCAGAGTGCTCTCCTCACGTTTGGCATCAAGGGCGGGTACGAGGCAGGGAAAAAACTGATCGATTCACTGCAACTCTTCTCGCTGGTCGCCAACATCGGAGATGCCAAATCGCTGGTAATTCATCCTGCGTCCACCACACACCAGCAGCTCTCTGCGGAGGAACAGGCCGGTACCGGGGTGACGCCTGAACTGGTGCGTCTCTCTATTGGTATTGAAGATATCCGAGATATCCTTGCCGACCTCGACCAGGCGATTCTAAAGGCGAATGGGCATGCGGGAGTGTCTGCGGCGCAGGTCGCGGCGGTTCGAGGACAATAAAAGGTATGACGGAGCCTGAAAGCGGCGCGGCGGCGGCGCCTGCGGGAACGCCGCCGCTGACGCCGACCTACGAAGGGGACTTTGTTCTTCCCGGCGCTCTCGAACTGGAGTGCGGGCAAGTCCTCCTAAACCCAACGCTGCACTACGCAGTGTATGGGCGGCTGAACGCTGCGCGAGACAATGCGGTGCTGGTGTGTCATGCTCTGACGGGCTCGGCACTGGTGGGCTCCTGGTGGCCTGAGGTGTTTGCTCCAGGAGCCGTTCTGTCGATCGCAAACGACTTCGTGATCTGTATCAACATGCTGGGCTCCTGTTATGGATCGACAGGACCTGGCTCCGTGAATCCCGCCACAGGCCAAATCTACGGGCCTGCTTTTCCTCTAATCTCCATCCGTGACAATGTAAAAGCCCAATCCCTGCTGCTGGATTCGCTTGGCATCCGGCGGCTGCGGCTGGTGATGGGCGGCTCAATCGGTGGCATGCAGGCTCTGGAATGGGCGATCCACGACCCGGCGCGGGTGGAGCGCGCCCTGGTCATCGCCGTGGCGCCGCTGTCGGCCATGGGGCTTGCGTTGAATCATCTGCAGCGCCAGGCGATCCAGAATGATCCAGATTGGCTGGGGGGCAATTATCTTCCTCACCGCCAGCCACGGCGAGGACTGGCGCTCGCTCGGCAGATCGGCATGTTGAGCTACAAATCTGCGCCTCTGTTTGAGGAGCGTTTTGCGCGCAATCCAAACCGCAACGGCGAGGACCCCTGGGCGCCGGTACACCGGGAGTGCGGTCTCCTCGGTGGGCGTTTCGACATTGCGGGATACCTCGATCATCAAGGGCTGCGATTCATTGACCGCTTCGATGCGAATTCTTATCTTGCCATTCTGCGGACAATGGATACGTGGGATCCGCTGCGTGGCGCCGAGCGGGTAGAGGATGTATTTGGTCGGATCCGCGCGCGATTGAGTTTCGTGGGGATCAGTTCCGACTGGCTCTTTACAGCCGAGTCCGTCCGAGAGTTCACCCAAACGATCCGCAGGGCGGGCGTGCAGGCAGATTACCGGGAGATGGTCAGCGATCACGGCCACGATGCATTTCTTGCGGAGCAGTCTGAACTCGTGCGCCTGTTGCAATAGGGAAACGCACAAGTCGCGTGAAGCGACTGGCCAACTGGGTTGGCGGTTTGCGCATCAAAATGCGGTGCTTGTCAGGGAGGGCCAGTATTTCTATAATCCATCCAACGCTGAACTGGAAGCCGGAAGGCGTTTCTGCGAAGTCCGGCAAGGCGCCGAAGAATCTCGCGGCTGCCCGTTTACAGGCGCGTGAGCAGATTGTGCATAATTTAAGAGTTGCATCCCGCACTTCCCAGGAGCTCTTCATGAAGAAGTTCGTTTTCGCATCCGTGATGGCGTTGGCTGGTCTTGGCCTTACCCTCACCCCGGCGCTCCGCGCTCAACAACCCGGAACCATTCAAATCAAAGATCCAGCCGAGTACAACGCTTTTCAGATGGCGAGCACACAGAGTGATCCAAAGGCAAAGGCAGTTGCCTTGGAGAGCTTTTTGACAACCTACCCTCAGAGCGTTGTGAAGGGGCCGGTTCTCGATATGCTCATCGACACGTATCAGCAGACGGGTGATGCGGACAAGACGCTGGGTGCAGCGAGCCGGCTGCTTCAAGTGGATCCGAATAATCTGAAGGCTCTCTTTATCTCCGTCTACATCAAGAAGACCCAATGCGGAAAGACGGCGGATGCGCAGACTTGCGACGATGCAGGAGCGTTGGCGCGCAAGGGCTTGGCTCTGCAGAAGCCTGCGGACATCACCGAGGACGACTGGAAGAAGCAGTCCGGCGCGGCATTTCCGATCTTTCACTCCGCCATCGCACTGGACGACATCCTATCGAAGAAGGATGTGAAAAGCGCGATCTCGGAGTACCGGACGGAGCTGATGCTGTATCCGCCTGAGGCTACCCAGTCCGGGCCTGGACTCGTGGATACGCTGCAGTTGGCCGAGGCCTACACCAAGCCCGACGGCAAGGATCTCGTACAGGCGGTCTGGTTCTATGCGCGTGCCTGGAACTTCGCGCCCACGGCATACAAGGCCCAGATTGAGCCCAAGCTCGAGTACTACTACAAGAAGTACCACGGCGACCTCACCGGGCTGGACGCGATCAAACAGCAGGCTGCCACCAGTTTATTTCCTCCGGGAACCTTCCAGATTACGGCTGCTGCGACTCCAGCAGAGATCGCGCACAAGGTCGTTGTGGAGACGCCTGATCTGACCACGCTGAACCTGAACGACAAGGAATTCATTCTCGCCTCGGGCAGCAAGGACGATGCGGACAAGCTGTGGGGCGTGATGAAGGATCAGGTGACGCCCGTACCCGGCATCGTGATTTCGGCGGATGCGAACACGATCAAGATGGCCGTTTCGCAGGATGCGAAGGACGCCAAGATTGCGGACTTCATCGTGAATCTGAAGAAGCCTCTTGAGGAAAAGGAAATCCCGCAGGCTGGCTTCGAATACGGCCTGCAGCCGGCTGCGGAGTTGGACGGCACCTATGACAGCTATACGCAGGTGCCCGCAACTGCAACTCTGTCGCAGACAGTGCAGATCGTTCTTCGCGAAGGCTTTATCCAGCCTGAGAAGAAGAAGCCGGTTCCCGTACATAGGAAGCCTTCGGCGGCACATCGTCCGGGGGTTTAACAGCGGGCAGGTGGAAACGCCGGAGGGTGCACTCAAACGCAGTCGCCGACGCGGATTCTTCAGGGAAGTGCATGCAGATGGGGTAGTCGCGATGCGGCTGCCCCATCTGCCGTTTGGGCAAGAAACTGTTGTCGGAATGAAAATGCCAGTCTGTGAGAACCATGATGCAGCGGCGAAATCTCGGGAGCCTGACCCTCCTTGGAATCGTCGGAATCTCTGCCCTCCTGGGAATTTCATTCCCGAGCAATGCGCAGAGTGAGTCGAAGCAGAGGGCTGTGCCTGTCGACATCCAGCCGAGACCGTTCCGCATCGAGTCATCGGAAGATTCATCGAGTACCGATTCAATGCGGCTTTCCGCGGTGCAGTTTCGTGCTGCGGACCGCTTGGAATCCCGCGACCGGCTACTTCAGTCGGATGCGGAGTCGTCTATCGCCGAACATGCGGCACGGCTTGGATACGACCTTGGTGCGGGCGACTGGGCGTATCAGCAGATCGTTTGCCCTGCATTTCCGGGCCATCTTTTTCTGCAGTACATGCGCAGAGCGGGCGCCGGAGACGTGACTGAGTTCTCTGTGTCCATTCCTCGCGGGAATGAGGGGGTGTGCGGATCGTCTCCATCCTGAAGCGTAGCTACTCGCTGTTTTCGCCAGCGCCCATCAATGCCATCACGATCGCTGCGTTCAATCGAATCCGCACCGAAGAGGCAGATGCGCTGAGTCGCACTGGCTTGTCAATGCACTTTGCAGTGAGGCGCTCACAGGAGCTCATCCGGCTCTCGTGGCAACTGCCAATGAAGGGATAGAAGCACCGCCCGCACACGCACAGCATGCGGCCCAGCTCGTGGTGCCGGTCGGCGGAGGGGAACAGATTCAGCTTGACGATGATGCCGACGCGGAGCGCCCCGTGCAGTGGACATCCTTCTTCAATCGCAAGGGGCAGGTCGTCAAGGTTTCGAGGTGGCGCATCGATGCCATGCACGTGGCGCTGTTCCAGAAGGCTCCGCCGTTACGCGGAGCTGGATTGTTCCCGGGCCAGCTACCAAGTAGCGGGAGCAGGTAGAGACGCGCTTTACTCGCCGAGCATGAGTCGAAGAATGGAGGATGCGCGTCCGGTCTCTGGATCGCAGGTGACAAGCGCAGCGCACATCTTTGGATTTCCTTTGGCCGCCTCAAACTTGCCGGGCATTCCGGTGAGGAATCTGTGCAGCACCAGATCTTTTTCGACGCCGATGACGCTGTCATAGGGGCCGCTCATGCCTACGTCGGTCTGGTATGCCGTGCCACCTGGCAGAATGCGTTCATCGGCGGTGGGCACGTGGGTGTGGGTGCCGAGAACCGCGGTGACGCGCCCGTCGAGATGCCACCCCATCGCGACTTTCTCGCTGGTTGCCTCGCCGTGAAAATCCACCACGATCACTTTGGCGCGGACGGTCGTCAGCAGGTCGTTGACGAAGTGGAAGGGGTCATTGGAGCCTGCCATGAAGACGCGGCCCATCAGATCAATTACCGCGTAATCGATACCTGAGCGCGTCGTTCCTTCAAAGACGCCGTACCCCGGGACGCCGGGTGCAAGGTTCGCTGGGCGCAGCACGCGGCGGGGCCGGTCCTGGCTGTTGGCGGAAACGGAGTTGAGGTAATCCATCAGCTCGCGCTTGTCCCACACGTGGTTGCCGGTGGTCAGTACGTCCGCTCCAAGGTCGAAGAGATCTTCGGCAATCTGCGGTGTCACGCCAAAGCCACCCGCGGCGTTTTCCGCGTTGAGGATGACCAATTCGACCTGGTAGGTTTCGCAGACATGGCCGATGTGCTCGCGCACGATTCTGCGTCCCGTGCTGCCGAAGATGTCACCGACGAATAAGATATTCAAAAATGCAGCTCCTGGCTAAAAGCGGAGTTGGCGGGGCTAGCGGAGTTAGCCCTGCACCTCGTCGTTGATCTCTGATCCCTGCTCTCTGGTCCCCTGGCTGCGCATCAGCGGGAAGAGAATGACATCGCGAATGGAGCGAGAGCCGGTGAGCAGCATGACCAGCCGGTCGACGCCGATGCCTTCGCCGCCGGTGGGTGGCAGGCCGTAGGCGAGGGCGCGCACGTAATCCTCGTCCATCTGGTGCGCTTCGTCGTCGCCGCGCTCGCGCTCGGCAAGCTGCTGCTCAAAGCGCTTCTTCTGCTCCACCGGATCGTTGAGTTCGCTGAAGGCGTTGCCGAGCTCGAAGCCGCCGCAGTAGATCTCGAAGCGTTCCACCCAGTCCGGATCGCCGGGCGTCTGCTTGGAGAGCGGGGAGATGGCAGTGGGGAACTCGTAGATGATGGTGGGCTGGATGAGATGTTCTTCGGCCACGCACTCGAATATCGCCGCAGTCAACTTTCCTGACGAGGGATCTTCGAGCGCTGTACCCATATGATCCGGATGAGCAATACTATGATTTGCGGCCTGCAGGCGGAATACGAGCTCGCGAACATCGGCGGGTGACTTGAACGTCTGCAAAGTTGGGGAGGGACCAGCCTCCTTAGGCCACCATTTAATGATCGCCTCACGCATCGTCAGCTCTTCGACATGTGCGAAGTCAATCTCCACGTCGTTGAATACGGTCTTCGTTGTCCCGTTCACTTGCTCCGCCACGAATTTCAGCAGGTCCTTGGTCAATGCGATCAGGT
>VFSW01005258.1_pt1 | contig 19184 bp, 25 predicted proteins | sample 5358111 | NCBI WGS metagenome assembly VFSW01 (sample SAMN11554181, study PRJNA540505) | mine drainage metagenome | isolation source: sediment from site ElyBrook_90M | place: USA: Ely Copper Mine, Vershire, VT | collected 2017 | reverse complement strand
GCCATGAAACCAACAAAAACTCTAAGTATCCGAATCCGTCCCTCTGATTTCATGTCCGCCATCGACATTCTGGAGAAATGTAATATCTCCTATTACAACACCAGCATGGCACAGGTAATCCATATAGCAATGGGTGTTGCCTTTAACACCATGCGAGAGACGGGCATAATTCCCAAAAGGGACGGTTTTGAATACAATGAAATGCTGAATAGATGGAAGAAGATGCAACATGAGTGGAGTGCATCTTCTAAACTGGAAGAAGAAACTCGCACACTCACAGTTGAAAAAGATCCAATGGAAGAACTAAAAGCTCGTTTCCTCGCTCTATCTGTAAAAGGTATTCGCACAGAGGCAGAGGAAAAGGAATGGGCAATCCTGAAACAAAATCTAATCTAACTCTCAAGTAGGAGTAATGTATGGATGACAAATTGACCGGCGCTCATATTATTGCACAAGTTACTGATATGATTGAGAAGGATGGAGTGAAAGCGTTTGATATTGTAGTTCTTGTCCTCGGTAACAGTGAAGGCAATGTGCATACTCTCCTTCATGGAAAGGTAACCGATGTAAAACAGATCGCTATGCACATTCTAAAATGCAACGCCTAGGGGAAGAGGAACAAGATGTTGCAATCGAAGCCTGAACACACATAATCCAGTGCTGCGCTCTAGGTGATAAGCCAGATAAGTAGATTGCGAAAAGCAACAGGCGGCTGGCCGGCACTCTTATATATAAATAGGAATGCATATGAAAAAACAAGATATTGCAGCCTATGCTTATAGCAAAGATGGGAAACTTCTAGCAATTGGTAGGAATTCCTATACCAAAACCCATCCATTGCAAGCGAAGTTTGCTAAACGCGCAGGAAACAGGGAACGAATATACATACATGCAGAAATAGACGCACTGATAAAAGCGCGTGGCCCTGTGCATACAGTACGGATAGTTAGGATCGGTAAAAATCTCCTTCCATTAGCAAGCAAGCCGTGTGCAATCTGCCAACTTGCCCTTGCACACTATAATGTAAAAGAAATCGAATTCATAGAGCCGACGAAAGTAAACAAAGTCTATCTCCAAACCAATGGGAATCGCAAACATGCAACCTGAATATGACCAGCCTTACTCACTTGGCTTTATTGATGGAGATAAAATCTCTGCTGTTGAGGCTGCACGTATCCTATTAAGAACAACCGAGATTGTTCCAGAAGAAGGATGCAAGGCCCTTATCAACTGGCCTACTATCCAATTGCTCTGGAAGGTTTGCAGCGCTTTTATCATGTTGGCAGAATCGGTAGAGAGACATAACGAAACTGTCGCTAATCTCCAAGGTAAAGTTGAAAAACTCCGTGCCCTACTTAAAGAGTACAAACCAAAAGATTCTTGAACCACTCTCTGCCTTTTACAAAGCGCACATTCCACTTGCAGAACGCGGAGTTGGACGCTTCCATCTAGGGCAGACAGTTACATGGTTCACTCAAGTAGGAAAGATAGTAGAAATAGTTCCCTATGGCTGCTATCCAGAACTGCGACCAAAACTTCGTGTGCGTGGCTATTATCGTGAATATGAATCTTATGTAGTAGAGAATGCAAAAGGCGAACGCTTCTGGCCGCGTGTTGGTACACTAACCCTAATAGGCAATCCATGAGTCAACTCATTCGCTTCAAAGAGGGTGTATTCACTAGGCAAGAATTATTGAGGATTGCAAACATTAGCAGCCCACTCTTGAGTAAGTATCTAAACAAAGAACGCTCTAGTAATCGTATGCCATCCTTAGAAACCTTGCGAGGTTACAATGACGATGCCAGCATACAAAAGAAAACGCCATCAATTAAAACATAAGCTCAAACCCCAGACATATTGGGATTCCTGCTTATACATCGAAAAGGTATTATCTGCATATGAGAATGCATTTAAACAGATATATGGGTATAAACCCACCAGTCGCATGAAAGGCCGGTGGATTTATATAAATAGCTACCGTTTCAGCATCAAAAAGCTAGAGGAAATGCTAGCTCGTTTGGAATGTATAGCACATAGCCTGCAATCATTGTTTACAATCCCCGACTAGACTGTGTGCTAGTATACCGATGCGCCATCCGGCGCAATTCTCACAAACTGTAAGGAACGAAACCATGAAAGTCACTGTCAAGAGTCGTGAAACTGGTAAGGAAGTGTCTGTTAATTATGATTTTCCCGCTTCCTATGAAGCACTTGTAAAGAAGTATGGTGCCGAGGCTGTGCATAAGGCTGCCCATAATGACGTGCTACGCCAACTTAAGGCAGTTGTGCGTGAGAATATGGACAAGTCCGAAGCTGAGCTACACAAGGTAGTTGCGGAGTTTGCACCGACTACTCGTACTCGTGCTCCAGGTAAGAGCACCGCAGACAAGGCACGCGAGCTACTTGCCAAGCTGTCTCCGCAGGAAGTTGCTGCGCTTATTGCAGCAGCTCGGCATTAATGCTAGCTACTCAGGCTCCTGAGTTCCCCTACGTAGCGTGCGCCTATGTAGGAGCCAGCGCACACCATTTCTCTTTGGAGATATAAATGCACATTTTCGATAACAGTCGTCTATCTGACTATAAAACTTGCCCTCGCTTGTATTACTACAAACATGTCCTCGGCTGGCGTAGGGATGCTGGCAGCGTTGCCCTACCCCTCATCTTCGGCAAAGCGTGGCATCGTGGCCTAGAGTATGTATGGCAGCATGCAGGGCAGTCTGTAGATCCAAGTCATCTTCTCGATGGTGCAGTAAATGAGTTCAATCAAGAATGGATCGAATCCGGCTTATCTCCAGATCTATCTCTTGAACAGCAAGAAGAATACAGCCCACGCACTCCCGGTGTCGGCCATGAAATGTTGTACAACTACATCAATGAACGATCCGCTATTCTTTCTAATTCTCGGCTCATCGGTAATGAACAACCATTTGCAGTACCTATGCCATTCACAGAAAAGACATGGTATGTTGGAAGAATGGACAAGGTTATTGAAACAAATCGAGATGGACGAATTGTCATCGAGCACAAGACAACAAGTGCCTACTCAGTTAAGTATAACTTTCAACCTTCCTATATAGAAAGTTGGAATACCAGCGCTCAGGTAAAAGGTTACGAGTTTGCTGCAACTCTCTACTATGGAGAAATTGCAGGTGTCTGGGTAGATGCAGCCCTCGTGCATAAGAAGATCCATAACCAATTCAAATTCATTCCCGTTATGCATCAACAGGTACTCGTAAAAGAATGGCTAGAAAATACAGCACAGTGGATTGAAGAAATCAAGAGAAATGAATCTCAACTTGATGAAACAAAATCCATTGCTGGAAAACCCATTTTCAGGAAGAATGAAGAATCCTGCTACGGTAAGTACGGTGAATGCCCATTTCTAGATATATGCAGATTCACAGTTGCACCAAGTACATCAGAAGTGCCGCCCGGATATGTGGTAGATAAGTGGGAACCTTTTGATGAGGAAGAGTTGCGTAAGTTAGTAGGAGAAAGCAATGGCTAATGCAAGTGACCCTAGTATCAAAGCACCACATCGTATTCTTCTTCTCGGAGATACTGGCAGCGGTAAGACAACACAGATCCTCACGCTGCCGAAACCTACATTCTGCTATCTCTTTGACAGTAATGCAATCCTATCCCTAGAAGGACATAACATTGACTACGAGGAATTCCTACCAGATCGCCTCAATATCAGTGTGAAATCTCTCAAAAAGGATGTTGGTGACAACAATTCAAAGTACAAAAATGACCTATATACTGCCTTTGAAAAAGACTTCAATACTCGCGCAGATAGTGGTGAGTTTGAGAAATATGCATCCATCTGTCTAGATAGTGCAACAACCCTTCTCGATCTTATCATGGACCGTGTGCTAACAATCAATGGCCGTGCAGGTCAGTGGCCGCAACAAGATGACTACGGCCCGCAAATGCTAGCATTCACAAACATCGTGCGTGGTTTAACTTCCATCGGTAAGACCATCCTAATGACCGGGCATCTTGAAATGAAACAAGATGAACTGTCAAAACGCATCTATCGCACTCCCCTTATGACAGGTCGGCTGCGCACAAAAATCCCCCTACTCTTCAGCGATATCTTCATTACTGACACAGAGGTAGATTCAAAAGGAAACCGTGTTTATCGTCTGCAAACCAGTCCCGATCGTGTAACTACAACTGTACGTACTGCAATCAAGGGACTAGCACCATTCGAGAATGTAACTCTCGATTTCAACCAACTACTCGATACCCAAGGTATCGGCAAATTGATCGCATAAAGGAACTACAATGACTATTCTAAAGATCAACCTAGACGAAATCCAAGAAGCAACAGTTGCTCCCGCTGGTCGGTATGAACTGCAAATCACCAGTGCAGAGCAAGTGCAATCCCGTAACACCGGCAATCCGATGATTAAGGTATCTCTCGGCTTCATCGAAGGCGACTACCTGAACATCACTCACTTCATCAATCTTCCGACTGATAGTGATGATGTATCGAAGGCAAAGTTCAAGGGTCTTATGCTCAAGCGTTTCCTTGCGCTCTTTGGTATCACTTATGATTCCGAAGGCATTGATCTAGACCAGCTCTGCATGGACCTACCGGGAAGCGTTGCCACTGTTGATGTAGAACAGCAGGCGCTAGCTCGTAGGGAAGGTTCTACGAATGATAATGATGTGATTGTAAACCGCATCAATATCCCTCGTATTCGTTAATTCCTCAGCGGCTTAATGTAGCCAGAGGGACGCTCACCCGGTGCGATAACCGGGTTCTCTCTTTTCCTCTATACTAGGAGTAATCTATGATACTTCGAGATGAAGAAACTGGTGAAGTGCTGCATCGGGGTAAGGTATTACTATCTGCATCGCATGGGTGGGTTAAGCTTATGTATATCAATAAAAAGAACGGAGCAGTTGGGCTGACCGCTGCAAAGGAGAAATCCCTTTTGCCGCTAGGAAAGATACTCATCTGCAATCCCGGTATGATCTGCGCGCACTTCACGCTATGAAAATCCTAACAATAGTGCGACTCATTACTTCATACACCCCTGATGAACTGGCTGCATACATAAATGATATAAGAACAAGGCGTGAGATAGAAAGAGTGGCAGTAAAGAAAAGAGCTGTACGTGCGAAGAAAGCACAAATGAATGCAGAGAGGATGCGTCTGCAACGCATCCTAGCTAGCCTCTCAAAAGAGGAGTTAGCTACCATTCTAGCATCTCTGGGAGATGGTAATGCCATTTCTACCTAGCGTTGCCACAACACAAGTGCCTAGCAGCGGACCTAAGAGTGCGCGCATAGTTATAGTCGTAGATTATCCTTCTGGATTCGATCTACGAGCAATGCGTTTACTCTCATCTACTGACGGTACACTCCTAGAACAAGTGCTCCATAGCATCGGTTTGATCCGTGGTGAAGTATATATAACTTCTCTCTTCAAAACCCCCGGGCTATCTAACTATACAAAAGGCAAACTTACAGAAGTGGGTAAAAATGCAGCCGGTGCTCTTATTGAAGAGCTAGAGGAATGCAAAAATTGTAATGTAATAGTCGCAATGGGCGAGGCTGCTTTCTATGCCTTAACCGGCAGCGATAAGTTAGCAAAGTATCGTGGCTATTTATTCAGCACACCTGTAAATGGGCATCCTATTAAGGTAATAGGCACACATCATCCGCGCGATGCAATACATGCAAACTACCTATTCCGCTATCTAATCTCTGCTGACCTAACAAAGGCAAAGACATTCTCTACTGATGCTATCCTAGAGCGCCCAGATAGACATATCGTCCTTCAATACTCTGGTATAGCTGAAGTGCTGGCAATTCTCAAAGAGTTTGAGACAGTCCCTAAACTTGCTTTCGATATCGAAGTTCTAAACTATGAAGTAAGCTGCATCTCTTTTGCCAAGCATCCATACGAAACCTATTCCATCCCTATCGCTGGTGTATGGTCGCTGGAAGAAGAATGCCAACTCTGGCTGGCGATCAATCGTGTCCTATCTAATCCTAACAGTGCAAAGATTGTACAGAACGGTATCTTTGATATACAATTCATCCTCTCAAAGAATGGCATCCTTGTGCAAGGTCCAATCTACGATACAATGATTGCCCACCATATCATGTACAGTGACCTACCAAAGAATCTAGGCTTCCTTGGCTCTCTCTACTGCGGAGCGCAAGAATACTGGAAAGATACCGTGAAGTTCTCAAATATAAAAGAGGAATCCTAGGATGGATAATAATGTGATCCCACTTCGTGACCGGGATGAGAAGAAGTTTAAAGAAAAACTCCAAGGTGCATTACAAGATGCCTTAAAAGAGGCAGTAGAGAACAAAGGAATAGATAGTTTCATCCTCTTCATTCACTACGATAACAAAACATGGGATCTTGTTGGAAGTGTGCATGATGTACATAAAGTAACCGGTATCCTAGAGCAGATGAAGACATGGCTCCTACAAATAAAAGACTAAGTTATCACGTCTGGCATGGTATAGGCGGTTACTACTATGTCACACAAGATGGTAGCGAAATTGGTCCGTTCCAAACAGAGAAATCTGCCGAAGAACACTATGCAAAATACATCGCATGGATGGATCAGGGTTGTCCTTCCTGTAAGGAGGATTAATGGATCAAACTTTCCTCAGATATAATGCACTCGACAGTGCATGTACATATGAAATCTGGGAAGCCATATCTTCTGCACTGGAAGAAGACGGATTCATGCCTGCGTATGAGAGTACAATTAATCTATTGCCTGTACTTATATATATGCAAACACGTGGTATTCTTGTAGATAAAAATGCCCTTGAAGAAACACGGCGAGAAGTCCAGAAGAAGCTAGGTAGCAAACAAACAGAACTAGATATCCTCTGCGGCTTTCCTCTGAATGTAAATAGCCACAAGGCATGTAAGGAATATTTCTATGGTATCCTAGGCTATGAACCATATAAAAATAAAACAGGTCAGCCGACAACAGATGATCTAGCACTGCAAAGACTAGCGCGAGGCACTGCAAAGAAACCCGGGTTAAAACAGGCATCACTAGTGCAAGAAATCCGAGGGCTGCAAAAACTCCTATCCACCTATCTAAATATAGAATTCGATGACGATGGAAGGATGCGTTGCTCTTTCAATCCTAGAGGAACTAAATTCGGACGATTATCTTCAAGTAAAACAATCCACGGCACAGGGATGAACATGCAAAATCTGCCACAGGAATTTAAAAAGTTCCTAGTAGCAGATCCCGGCTATACAATGCTTGAAGTAGACAAGAGACAGGCAGAATGGGTTGTTGTTGCATATGCAAGTGGGGATGCAAATATGCTCTCAGCTATTGCACAGGGAGTTGATGTGCATGCATACACTGCTAGCCAAATGTTCAATCTGCCAATTGAATTAATTAAGTACGAAGCGAGTCTGCTAGGGCATACAACTGATGCTGGCTACATAAAAATGCTACGCAACAAGGATGATATACTCTCTCGTTTGGATAGAAGCGATTGGCCTAGAACAATGAGTCTGCGGCAGGCGGGTAAGAAATCTAATCACGGTCTAAACTATGATGAAGGATTCAGAACATTTGCCCTCATCAATGAAATACCAGAAAAAGATGCATCTAAGATTATTGAATTGTATCACAAAGGTTATCCCGGGATTCGCCACTGGCATGCCTACATCCAAACACAGTTAAGGAAAGATCGCGCTCTGACTAATTACTTCGGCAGGCGTGTGCGTTTCTTAGATGATTGGTCAGCCTCTCTCTTCAAATCTGCCTACAGTATGCTTCCGCAATCTACTGTTGTGGATTCCCTAAACCTTGGCCTGATTCGTATGTATAACGATGATAGCCTGCCAGTAGAACCGCTTGCTCAGGTACATGACTCCATCCTATTCCAGATAGAAACTGCTTATATAGAAGACGGTCGCATCATCCCCATCCTAGATAAAATCGACGACTACATCTCTCCAACAATTGAATACAATGGTCGCACCTTTAAGATTGCAACAGACGCAAAGATCGGCAAAAATTGGGGAGAATATAATGCAGAAACTAATCCAGAAGGTATGCGCGACTACAACTGGAAGGAGTAAGCATGGCCCGAGAATTGGAAGATTGGCTAGATGCTTACTTGAAGTATACAGCAAACACCGAGAGTCCTACAACATATCACAAATGGTGTGCACTGGCAGTGATCGCAGGTGCGCTGCAAAGAAAGGTATATCTAAAATGGGGCATTGCAGAAACAATCTTTCCAAATATCTATGCAATCCTAGTAGGCCCGAGTGGACGCACACGTAAGGGTGTAGCGCTTGGGATTGCCAAATCACTACTTCAAAATATCCAGGGTGTTAGTATTGCACCAGAAAGTAGCAGCGGACGCGAGGCTATGATCCTAGCAATGAAACGTGCCCATACTGCATTTGTAGACCCAGCAACAGGGCGGCAGATAGACCATTGCAGTCTAACTGCGTTCTCTGAGGAACTCTCTGTATTCCTAGGGCAAGGGAATATCTCTTATCTCTCCAACTTAACAGATTGGTATGACAGTAAAGATATCTGGTCTTATGAAACCGTCGGCAGAGGAATGGATACAATCCCCGGCGTTTGCCTAACATTAATGGGCGGTACTGCACCAGATTGGTTGCAGAGTATGATTCCACAGGAAGCAGTAGGTGGTGGTTTCACCAGCCGTATCATTTTTGTAGTGGAAGAAAAGAAGAAACAAATTGTCCCTGAACCAATTATCACAGATGAAGAAATCCTGCTTGTGCAATTACTCCTGCGTGATCTTGAGAGAATAACAAAACTCGCTGGCCCTGTTACCTTCTCCAAAGAAGCAAAGGATATGTATACATCATGGTATATAGAACAGGATAAACTAATGAGCGCAGGTCGGCCAGCAGTAGATGATCCTCGCTTTGCAGGTTACTGCGAGCGCCGAGCTACCCACCTACGCAAATTAATGATAATCAGCAATGCAAGCCACAGCGACTCCTTGTGTCTCGAACCACGTGACTTCACTCGTGCCGTATCCCTCCTAGAAGAAGTAGAGATAAAAATGCCCAAGACTTTTGGTGGCTTGGGCAGAGTGAAAAACAGTGATGTACTCGAACAAATCAAGGAGTACATTAAGAAGGTTAATGTTACTACAAAACGTGTTCTCCTAGCGAAGTTCTACCGGGATATAACAGAGCAGGAATTAGGCATGTTCATAAAGACATTGGAACAAATGCGCTGTATCAAGGTGGAAACAACCCCCGGGGCAGACACTACTTACTATTGGAAAGAGTGACTTTGTATTGTGCAGCTACCCATGCCTGCAATCCCTCTAATTGTTTTTCGTTTGCCCGGCAGATTGTTGCTTCTCTTGTGTGCTCGGCTGCAATTTCAGAGAGGATAATGGGACTGGTTTCTTCATCAAGGCTGCTGGCGGTTGCGGGAAGTTGCAATCCTGTATTGGCTGCGTTCCACAAGCGCACAAACCCAACATTAGTCCTGCAAGCACTGTTGTCCTTTTTAGTAACATAAATAGGAATCCTCTTAATGATAGTTGCGCCCTGTACGTAAACAGTACGTATCTCTGGCACATACTTGGTTACAATTTTTGTAGTAACAACTGCCCGCTGCGTATGCACGCGGGCATTTTTTTGTGCACTCTCTGCATAGGCTGCCTTATATCCATCTTGGTATCGTATATGTCCATACCAGAGGAAGGTAAACACAAAGAAAAAGGCGTACAGGAGAAGTGCGCCTAAACGGTACAACATGTTATTTTCTCCTTTCTTGGTGCTTAAGTTGATAGCTAATATCATCTAACTTTGCTTGAATAGTAGCCATCTGCACGGGAAGTGTTGTCTGTAAGAGTGCCACAGTGGCAGCGGTTTCTCGCTCTCTGTTTGAGATATGTGTAATACTCTTCGCTTCCATACCTGTATAGAAGGCAAGACTAATTACAGAGAATAGGAGTGTGAATAGGGGAATTGCCTCAAGTGTAAATTTTAACTGGGGGCGTTCGGTAAGATTCATTTACCAATCTCATTGATGAGGTTAGAGAGCAGCCCTTCTATTTGTGCAAGTGAAGAACGTACCATGTCTAGATTAATAGTTCGAGGGACTAGTGGCACCGCTACTTCTGGCGGTGTATTGCATGTAATCGGATGCTTCTTAGCTTCTTCCAATGCCGCCTTACCTGCTGCATTCAATACCCATAGGTCAGAGCCGCCACAGCCATACATTGTACCAGCTTGATATACAGCAGCCGGGCCGTCTGTATTTGCAGGTACAAATCTCTGCGCTGTTGTGCCATTAATAATTGGGGCGGTGGGATCATCTACCCAGCTTCCCAACACACCCGTAATCTCAATCAATTGTCCATTGTCATCAATGTAGTTATTATGTGCATTTTGAAAGATCCAATTAATTTTATAGTTCCCTGCATACGGGCCAATCCAAACGGGTTGCTGTACCCAAGACATTAGTATGCTCCCATACATAGTTGTAACTCATCAGCGCGGCGCACTTGAATCCCATGTACTACCCTGCCGGCAGCGTACTTCCAACGTAACAATTGATTGCATGCCTCACTTACACGACCTTCATTTAGCAATACAAGCATAGTAGAACGTTCCCAATGTCCTTCACCTTCGTTATCTACAAAATCTCCGAAGGCTGCAATCTGTGCTTGTGTCAATGGAATCTTTACTGTTCTAGACACAACTGCAAGGTCATGTGCTTCTGCGCCAGTATCCATCTTATCGCATTCTGCTTTTGTATATACCTTATGCATATCTACACCATGTGTAATCCCCTCGCATACAGTGGGGACCCCACCAATATCCCGGTAAGGTACATACCTGATCCCCTCTTTGTATTGTAAGAGTACAGAAAGGATAGTAGCGGCGCCGGCACCTAGGACTGCTTTCCGTAGCCAAGGTTTCTGTTCAGTCATCACCTTCTACCCATTTAAGCATTGTGCCTAGGAATAGCCCAAGGGCGATAATGGATAGACATAACATCTGTGTCCACGCTGGCAGCGTACCTGAGAAGGAGTTAGTGGCACCATACAAACCTGCAAGCGCACTACTCACAGAGGAAAGAATCCAGATAGTACCAGTGAACCAAAAACTTGTCTTGTGGTGCATCTGTTTATCAATTTGTAATTTTTTCATGGTGCAGTCTCCGAACCAGATGCGGTGATAGCAGTTCCTATTGCGGGGGCGGTTCCAAAAGTAATCAATCCATATCCATTTGTTGTGTAAGAAAATGCACCAGAAAGATTGCCATTTAAGTAAACATTGGTAACGGTCGTCTGATACAGCCCATCTCCCAACTGGAACTGTGTAGTAACGCCATCTCCCAAGCCAAGAAATTGTTGTGTATATGTAAACACAGAAGAAGGCATAGGCTGCGTCCATGGCGGCGTTTGCTGATCTTCTATCCCACGTACAAAATCCTGTGGCTGCCTAGGCTCCCAATGCTCTGGGCACACATAATAGCCCTGCCAATGTCTCCTCAACTCACTAGCTTTCCTCTTGCAACCACATTCATAGCATACAGTATTCCAATCACCAAGCCTGAGATAAGTATGTGCGTCTGTCATAGTTAGTACACCCACTTCCGGTTACTTTTCTTTTCGGACTTCGGTTTGTTATACATGGGCACGCCAAGCTCACTTGCAACCATACCTTTCGTACCATACTCTCCGAATTGCTGCCAGTTGATAGGGCGACTCTGTTTTGCAAGATAGCCAAGCTTATCAAGCGCTCCCGGTATGCCAGATTGCTTTGTAATCGCAGGCGAACCTTTGCTGGATAGATACTTCCTATTCAATGAAAACTCACCTGTATCTTTTACAAGTGCACTTGTCTTGTTTAGAGTTTCCTGTACTGGTGATTGAACCATCTTGAAGGGCTCCATCAATGATTTAGACCACTGCATTCTTACACCATCACCTAGATCAAGCATTGTTGGATCTTTATTATCCCAGATATGATGCCCGGATGTTAGCATATTTATACCATTCGCAAGTGTCAAATAAATGAGGGCAGTGCGAATAGCAGCTTGTCTATGTAAATCACCTTGTGTACGAGCACGAACAAATCCTTTCCAGTCTGTTCCTTTAAAGTCTGCCATCTTAGCAACACCACGGATCATACCTGCATCCCATGTTGGTGCAAAGATTCCCAACTCCATTGCATTAACTCCCTTCTTACTAGCCAACTCTAGAAGGGCATTCCTCATATATTTATTCGTAGTATTCTCTGCCATCATCAGCCAGTTGACAGAACGCATATGTGTATTAGTAAAGTCCGCTGCTTGTCGGCCAAACTCTTTAATTTCACCTTCTGTTAGATCACGCCCGAGGGCACGCATGTTATTATTAATCAACTGTGTGCGGACATGATCATAGATAGCAAGACTCATACCGGTCGCGCCAAGCTCGAAGATTAGTTTATTTGCAGTAGCTTGCCACTTGTGCAATATACCAACAAGCCCGGTGCCGAGCTTAGTCTTAAAGGGCAACATGTTATCCAAGGCATGCTGTATCCTCTGCATAGCTGGACCAAAGTTACCGGTAACGTCCGGGTCCATTGTTGCCCCCGAACCACGAGTAAACTGCACATTAAGTCCATCTCCCGCAGCTTGATCTACCAGATCGCCAATTTGTGGTTCCTTAATCATCGCATGGTATTTACCAGTACCAGTAGCAGATTGTGTAATCACCTTCAATGCCTTGAATGGATTATTGAAAGCTGCCATTGTAAGATCGGCTACATTCTTTAAGTGGAAGAGTGAGGTAGAAAGTACCAGTCTCTTCTGTGCACTATTCAAAAGCATAACCGAACCCCTGAACATACCGGGGTTATCATTCTCTAGCACAGCCCGCAGCTCCGCTGCAATAGCTGGATGCACCTTTAGATTCTTCAAAGAGGTATGGTTAATATTCTCCCAATTCCCAGTACCGGGGCCAAGGCGACGAATAAGACCGCGTGCTTTCAACGAGGCAATAAAATCCTTATTCGCAATAGCCGATAGCATAGATCTGCCATACACATGCATAATCTTAGCAATATCCATTGTCAGTGGCTGCATGCCAGTCTGCTCAGAAATTTCCTTTAGAGATAACTTAATATGTCTTTCTTTACCAAAGCGAGAGGCTGGGCTAGTCTCTGGCGCATTTTCAAAGTGTTGATTAATCTTCGCAGCATCAGCCTTAGAGAAGATGTGGGTTACATAGTTATCTAGCAATTCCTTTACAATACCCCTACCCTTGGCCTGCGCACCAATCTGATCTAGAAAGTTTCTAACAATAAGAGCAGTTTCATGTTCCTGATCGGTAAGAGGAATTGTCTTATCTCCCTCAAGCCAGTGTGTGATAGCAATGCGCCTATCTTCTGTAGGTACACGCGCGATGATATTCTGCACAAATGCATGCAAGTGCCTCTTTGCTTTAATAATGTCACTGCCACGCTTATATACTTCTTCTTTCGCAGATAGGTCAATTCCTTCCTTGGATAGATTACGCATGCTCCTAAACATTTCTACATAGGGGATAGCCGTCGCTCCCAGCGCACCTAGGGCATACTTAAGAGTGCCAGAGATGCTCTTATCCTTATTATACCCATAGATAGCAGCGCCAGTAACAAGAGAGAAACGAGCCATTCTCTTTAGGGTATCGTGGCTTATGAACCCGCGCTGTGCATTAGGCCCACTAGTATCACTAGACAATTCTCTTTCAAGGAATGCCCGAGCACGCATCAATGCTGTATTGACAGTAGATTGTGGCAGCCCAAGTTGCTGGGCAATCTCTGTATTTGGTACAAGTTGGAAATCTGCAAGGTCAATTAGTTTCTGCTGAAATGGTGGCAACTTAGAAAGTGCCTGATTCAAACGCGCAGCACTTTGCCTACCAATCGCCTCTGATTCAGGCGTAGTAGCTTCATCTGCAATATCGGCTTGGCGAGAATCGTTTGTTACATCACCCTCATATGGATCACGACCAACTGGTTGATCTAATGATTCCTCTGGACGAGAACTGCGAGTACGAAGTGCTTGTTTCGCTTCATTCTCAGCGATCCTATGCAACCATGTATAGAAAGAAGAATTCCCTTCAAAGGAGTTTAGATGTTGGTGCGCCTTGATAAAAGCAGTCTGTGCTAGATCATCAGCGGTAACACCGCCCGATCGGATTGCTTTCGCACCTGCATTGCTATTATATTCTAGGTAATTCTTCAACCGCTGGTAATAGGCACGAAAGAGTGTTTCAAAAGATGCCTTATCACCGCCCTTTGCACGTTCTACTAACTCTTGCTCATTAGCGAGTTTTGCAGTCTCAGGAATACCCTCGGAGTTACTAATATGCTCAGATAGTGATGGATAGGCTTTAACTTCCGCCAGCATCTTAGGGGTAATAAACTCACCCTCTGATTTACCTAGTAGATGGTCGAGAGCATCTAGTATGGGTGTGTGCGAAGATAATCCAACAATACCACGAAGGTGTTGTACAAAATCAGACAACCACTGATGTATCTTACCCCACACTCCACCATTTTCTACATGGAATCTCCGCTCTAAAAGTGCAGATGCATTCTCAGCCCAAAACTCCGAGGGATTTGTATATTGATAAAGTTGCCGTGCCTTATCCCCCAACTTATCTTGTAATTTTTTATAAGCAGCACGAGTAGCATCAAAGATTCCCTTAGAAGGATTTTTAGAATATTCCTGCGCTTTCTTGAGGAAGTCCAGGATGTCAGGATCTTTAGTCTTCTTGATAGCACTCTCTAACCGACGCTTGTATTCATCTAAGATAGGTTGACGTAGTTCATCTGGCAGCATCCTCTCAGCATGGTGCATTATTTCATGGATGCCTGTCTGCACATTAACAGCAGACGGATCAGAGGCGATATGAATAACTCTCGACATGCGATCATAGAAACCTGCAATATCTCCATGCTCAGAAATGTCATGGATAGAAATGCCTAGATCATGTGCAATGCTTGGATTCTGATCTAGTAGCCAATGCATCAAGTTAGCTGTAGCTGGAGGAATTGTATCTTCTCTAACTGCACGGTACAAACGCTCATGGATATAGTTTGGATCGCGCACTCTCGCGGAGCCAAGATACTTCTTAAAAATAGATCGTTCCATTGCAGTATTGTGCAATGCTTGCACAGATTCTACAAACTGCTCTGGCGTTAACTTACCCTTGTCTAGCTTACTCCGCAGAGAGGCTATCTTTTGAGATAGGCTAACCGAAGGCGACTCTTCTCCATCTAGAAGTTTCCTGATAGCTTCACTTCTAGCAACTTCTCTATCATTAGCAACACTAGCATACTCTGTATCTAGTGCCGGAGTTGCACGTGCCAACAGATTATGTGCCAATCCATCTGTTGTGTTATGTGAGAGGATAGTATAGGGGGTATTTCCAACACCACGCTGTACAACTACTTCCCCGCGCTGTGGAACATGATCCACTGCATCTGGGCCAATAAGAGGAAGTACCTGCCCATTTGGTTTAAGCAAATACCTATCCCTGCCAGCAGCCCTTTCAGACTGTTGCCTACGGATTGCTTCTAGGCTAGCTGCACTCTCGTCGCTAGCATTATTTTCTATTGGTGAGGCGTAGGTATCATCCTGTGCATTATGATACTCTTCCAGCTCTCCGCTATCTCTATTTGGTTTAGCATCTAATTCGCTAGGAGCGCCACCCTCTTTTTGTGCAGCTTCTCGTGCCTTTTCAATATAAGGAGCTAGCGCCTTTTGATACTCTTCTGGGTTAATGTCATATCGAGTTTGCACATAATGGTTCTCTGCTAGAGTTGCAATATGATGTGCTTGCTGATATGTTAATGGTGTTCCCTCTCGCATTGCATTATAGATATCTTTTGGTATACGAGCACCGCCTATCTTTGTACGTAGACGCGCAATATCCTCTACAGGCATCGGTTTATCCAAATGCATAAGAGGCCACTCTGCTCGTTCATGTAATGCAATTGCATCATGTACATCTACTGGTGTATCATCAATAGTAAGTTCTTTTGGTACTTCTTTGCTAATAAAGACAGTGCGACCATCTTTTGAAACACCGCCAGTTAGATCTACATTCTTTGAACTATCTACTGTAGTGTAGGGATGCAAGGGCTGCCCGCTATCCGTCTGCGGAATTTTATCTACAGAAGCCGGTACTTTAGGGGTTGCATTTTCCGATGCACCTTTGGCAGTTGCTTTTGCAGTCGCACCACTGTTAGATGGAGGCGCTTCATCGTCATCAGTAAATACTTTGCGCTCCCCACTAGGTGTACCACCGGTACCACCCGTAGTTGTAGTATCTTCTGGCTCCTTACCAAGTAACTTTCCTGCACCATGTGCAATTGCACCTATACCTGCGCCAATGCCACCAGCTACTAAGGTATTTGCCCCAGTAATACCAGTAGGAGTGCTAGCCTGCTGTCCCGCAGACACACCAGCATTAATGATACCACCTTGCAACATTCCCTCATATAAAGTAGAAGAAGTACCAAAAATTGGTAGCAATAATTCAGGGTCAGTTACTAACCCTTTGGCAAGCCCACTAACGCCGCCTTTTACAATAGAGTGAACTGCTTGTTTTGCAATATACCAGGGGTTATTTGAATTTTTTACATTCTGATTTATTGTCTGCATATATTTCTGTGCTGCTTGTACTTGCGCTGGCGTATATCGAGATGCATTTGCTACAATGCCTTGGGCATTCATATAGGAATGCACCATGTCATAGCGAGCTTGCTCTAACTCAGGGGCAAAAGTTGCACTCTGCACTAATTTAGCAGGCAGAGAATTTTGAGACCACATTGCTGTAGTCCAGCCTTTTGCATTTGTTGGTAATGTCCCTTTTGTCCGCGCCGACCAGTGAGGTTGCATTTCAACTGTATTAGGTTGGATGCCAGCATTCATCATAGTCATACGTGCATTGGGATCTTGAGAAGATAAATCTCCTGTATAATGAGAAGCATACGGAAAAAAGCGACTAGCAAGAGTCGCTTCCTGAGAAGTCATTGGTGTAGGTGCTTGCATGGCACCTATCTGAGTAGGAGTATCTTTTTGTACACCAGACCAGAAATTACGAATAAGGGTTTCTGGCACATGCAAAGCTGCCTGCCAGCCAATATCGCCAGCCTTTTGTGCTTGCTCTGGTGTTTGATATAGTGGTGTTTTCGGCACTTGCCCAACAGGTGGATGCGATGGCCGAAAGCTATTAAAGGTAGCAGCTACTGTGCTATCAATAGCTGGCGCAGCGCCAGTTGATGCAGGCTCAGGGCGGAAACTGTTAAATGTCTGATCAATAGTATCCATTAATCACTCCAGCTTGTGCCAGTCCATTGCTTGATTGCGCCACCGCGACCAATATACCAATGCCCAGCCTTTGCCTGCTGTGGAGTTGCAGGAAACGGTGCAGGATTAAAACGAGTGCTACCATTCATTAGAAGTTTCGGGGTGCCATTTTTATTTACAACACTACCATTCTCTACAAGTTCACTGGTAACTTCTTGAATAGCGGCGCTGGCAGTTGTACCGGGGTGTGCTTTTTGATATTCTTGTGCTGCACTTGTAATAGCAACTGCTGTACGTTGCGCTTCTGGTGTTGGATGACCGCTGGAATCAATTGGCTGGATACCGGGGAGCTGTGTTTGTAGGAAAGATAGAGCAGCACCAGCAGCAGTTGAGGTAGGAACGGCTAAGGTATGTACGCCAGCACCCGCGCTCTTTGCAAGCCTAGCTTCTCGGGCTGCCTCTATCTTAGCTCTAGTAGCCTCGATCTGAGTGCGAAGAGCCGCTAGTTTTAGATTACTGTTGCGATAAGTCTCTGTAGCAGCTAATGTTTCCTCGCGCAGTTTTTCTTGCGCTTGCTGTGCAACTGTCATACTCGCGCCACGCAGATGGGCTACAAACTCAGGAGAGAATGGATGCGACTTGAGCATCTGATATTCTCTAGGAGATATTTCACCCTGCAAGCTATCAATGGCTGAATCATAGGAAGCTTGATTGTATACACCTGTAAGTGCACTGCCTACAATCTGTGCTTGCTTCTGCACTTGCTCTAGGCGCAGGTTAGCAGCAGTTGCCTGTTTCTCTTGCATTGTTGCAGAGAGTTGCATTAGCTTTGTAGCCTGCGTAGTGAGAGCCATGCCATCTACGCCATCACCGACAGAGAAGGCCTTTTGCCCCATATCCATATAATGAGAGGCTAGTGTTTGTAGTTGATCTGTTGGAGATGGTGCTTGCGAGGCAGCGCCGATTCCCGCAGTATTTGCAGGCGAGTTTGTAGGAGCATTTGCAGGTGCTAAATTAGTAGCTGGCTGCCCTGCTGGCTGCCCCCACTTGTAGAACGGCTGCCCACCCTGCGGTGCTTGTGCGGGTGCCGGTGGGTTATTAGCCATCTGCGCAAGCGGATCAGCAGAACCTTTCCAGAAGTTGATCTGATTATGCAGCATCTGATTATGCAAATCTATAGTCTGCGCCTGTGCCGCGCGCAGTTTATTAACCGCATCACTAGATTGTAGATTAGTGAGCGCCTGCATTGCAGGGCCAGTAGTGCCAGCGAAATCAGCTAGAAGGCTCATACTAGCTACCCTTATGGAGAGAAGTTAAAGTTAAAACCACTCAGCAGATTACCTAGGCCACTATTTGAATTACCTGCAAAGTACATTAGACTACCTAAAGAGTTGCCAATGTTATTTGCATTTTGCTGCCCTGCTTGCATGCCTAACTGCACACCAGCGGCCGGATTAAAGTTAGCGCCAGATAATGTAGCAAGATTATTAAATGCATTTTGATAAGCCATACCACTGGCATCTGCAGCACTTACAAGGGCATTGCCACTTCCTGTATATCCCTGTGCTGCCGATTGCCGCTGTGCTCCCAGCATTGCAGCTTGATATGTTGGTAGGCTAGTAATACTAGATGGATTAGCCATCAATTGTTGTAATTGCTGTGCGGCCTGTGCACGGTATGGACCATAAGGATCGGCCATACTCATTGCTTGTTGCGGACCGGGGCCACCGCCACTGCCACCCCCACCAAAGAGAGAGCTTACAAGTCCAACACCAGCAATTGCTGCACCGATCCAGCCACCTTGTTTCTTTCTTTGGGTGAGATGCCTAAACTGTTTCATGTTATACACCTGCGTTGTAATGTGCGAG
>VFSW01005257.1_pt1 | contig 19185 bp, 16 predicted proteins | sample 5358111 | NCBI WGS metagenome assembly VFSW01 (sample SAMN11554181, study PRJNA540505) | mine drainage metagenome | isolation source: sediment from site ElyBrook_90M | place: USA: Ely Copper Mine, Vershire, VT | collected 2017 | reverse complement strand
AGAACGAACAGGCCGGAGTGCCGGAGTTTCTCGTGGACATCTCGGGTTCGCCCGGGTAAATGAACATGGTCTTTTAAACCCAGTGCATCCCGCAATTTTTCCAATTTGCCGCGTTGTTCGCCGTCGCCCCAGATAACCATGGACCAATCCGGGTGCCGCGAAGCAATCCGGGCGAAAGCATCGATCAACATGTCAAAACCCTTTTGGTGTGTCAAACGCCCGATTGCGATAATCTGTTTATGCGATTCCCGGCATGTCCCTGTTGTGTTTCCAGGAGGGACGACAACAGGATTGGGTATCACCACGGTGCGTCGCTGCACAGCGGGAGAAAAGAAAGTCTTGGCACTCTGGGTTTGAACGACCAAACGACAAGCTCGCCGATAGGTCCACTTCCGCAAACAGTTCCACATTGTTCCAATCGAATAAAGCCGCGGATCGACTCGTTCCGAAACAACGGTTGGGACGTTCAAGGGCCTGATCGCGAGCAAGGTAAGCACGTTGCCTTTGTCCATAAATGAAATCACGGCGTCCGGCCTGCTACTCCGAATCGCCTGCCGCAGTTCTCGTATCCGCCCCATGTTTCGGGATATCCCCACGAGCCGATTCGCCGATGGCTCCGCAATTCGCAGCGCAGTGTGCGCGACCTGGGGATGAATTTCGTAGAATGGGGGTTCGCACCCGTCATCAAAGGTAAGAAGTGTCACAGTCCACCCTTTCTCTGCCCAGTAGTTGGCCATGATGGACATGACTCTCTCCGCGCCACCGGAGGAAAGCGAGTGGATTACCAGCGTCAGGCGCATGGTTTTCGGGCAAGGCAATTGACATAGGGGGAGGACCATCGGTTCGGGCGGACGATTGGCAACGCGGCATCAATGCACCAAGTCAACTTGGAAAACCATGACGAGTGTTGAGCAATGATCACATCGCTGGGTTTTCCTCTGATTGACTCGACATTAACGACGCTCACTGCTTCCACAATGATCTTGTCGCGCGGCGCGTCGCATTTGGCGTGAAAGCATCACTAGCAGATAGCAAATCGACACGAAGTAAACGATCGATGTGGACAACCCGATCCCGGCCACTCCAATCCGCTTCATCAGGAGATAGTTCATGGTTCCATCCAATACGAGACTGATGACCGCGCCCCACATCAGGATGTGATTGGCGCGAAGAGATGCGATCAACCGGACGACCAGCATCCCTAGAATGTAGAACGGAATCTGGAGCGCGTACATGGCCTGGACCTTGCTGACCAACGACGTGTCGGTCGCGGTGAACCTACCGCGTTCATACAGCATCGCGACGATGATCTTTCCCCCGAAAAGGAGCATGAGCGTGACCGGAACTGTTACCAGAAGGATCAATCGAGAATAGCTTTTTAAGGTGTGTCTTATTCCCACCCAGTTCCTGGCCGCGACCATCTGCGAGAAGTACGGCAGCACCGCCGTGCCCACAGCCATCGAACCAACACTCAAAAAAAACGTCACGATCCGGTTGCCATAGCTCAACGCGGCGACGCTGCCCGGTCCGAGCATGGCGGCCATAGATTGGTCCACAACGGAGGTGCTGCTCATCAGCAACGCGCCCGCAACCATGGGCAGGTATTGTCCGAGAACCTCCCTGCCGGCCGGGTCGCCTGAATGCCGGCGCGGCCAAAGCTGGTAGCCGCTTTGTTTCAATTTCCAGCCGAGAAATCCCATCTCCACGGCGGCGCCGCAAAGAGTCGCGCCGGCCACCGCGTAGATGCCCAGCGTCTTTCCCAAGGCAAAAATGGACGCAATGGTGACAAACGGCGTGATTATCGGGATAACCGCCGGAAACGCAAAGGTTTGGCCCGCGTTGAGAATGGCCGACCAGATGGTCGAGAAACCGCTGAGGACCAGCACCGGCAGCAGCAGATAAAACAGCCCGCGGGTCAGTGCCAGCTTTTCGCGGCTGAATCCGGAGGCGACCAGCGGCAGCAGCCAGCGCGAGGAGGCGAAAAGGAGCAAAGCCGCCGCGACCAGCAACAGGAACGTCCAGAACATGACGTTGGAGAGCAGTCGTTGCGCGGCAACCTGCCCCTGTTGGTCGCGAATTTTGATGAAGGTGGGAATCAAAGCGGAGTTGAAGGAACCGGCGATCACGCTGATGGTGAACGATGGAAGCAGAAAGGCGATGAGATAGGCGTCCAGGGCGTCGCTGGTGCCGAACGAACCGGCGACGACCAGTTCCTTGCCGACGGAAACCAGTTTGGCGGCGACCGTGAACGCGCCGACCGTCAACGCCGCGCCGAAGATGCTCCGGTTGATCGACGCGCCCGTCCAGCGAGTCCAGCCCGTTGCGGCTCGCAGCCATACGGAACCTTTCATGCTTTCAGCGTAAACTTGATTATGTTGCCGGTTCATCCAGGTCCAATTTCCCCTGGTTCCGAGTCCGTGAGGAGGCTGTCAAACTAAAAATGCAAAGTTAGCTGCGCGCCAAATTGATCGTCAATGGCGTAATACAATTGCGAGTAGCTGTTGAGGAATTGATAATAAACCAAGCCGTCCAGGTGACGGACAATTTTCGCGCTGAAACTGATCCGGGGAGTATAGTAATCGCCGGTATATTTTACCAACCCCCTTTGGGTGGGCGTGAAATCGAGGGCATAATAGCCCATGCTTAAGCCGACGGTGAACCGATCTGTAATATCCTGTTGAAGCGCCAACGCCGCTCCGGTGGTCGCGTAATTATAACCATCGAAAATGGAGGCGTATTGCGCGCGAAGGCCGGTCAGGGTCAAAGAAGTGCGCTCCGTCGGCCTGTATAAACCGGAGACGGAGAACACGGGGTAAAGCGTCTGAGGAGTTCCATTTTGATACTGGCGCAGCTCGCCGCCAAAAGAAGCGTCGAAGGAGAGCTTCTCGGTGCGGCTATAGCGCGCGCGCACGCGCAATTGTTCGTAGGATTGGTTCTGCTGGCCGCCCACATCGTCAATGCCCGCCAGCACTCCAAGACTCACGGGCAGGTTCTCGGCCACCGCATAGTTGAACCAATCTTCGGTGTTGTATTCCGTATAACCGATCAACCCGGGTTCACCGTAGCCAGTGGTAATTCTGCGGAAATCGCTTTCCATGGATGATTTGTCGCCAAACTGGTAGGCCGCAGAAAGAGAGGTGCCTATGACTTCGATTGTGGCGCGCTGATTAAACTCGATAAGCTCCGTCTTCTGATACGAATAGTCCTGCCTAAATCCCAGAATCAATTTACTCATCGGCAAAAGCAAGTTCAGGGTGCCAAATTCGTCTATGGAATTGTTCGCGGTGTATCTGTCAAAAATTTGAAAACGCGGGCCATAGTCCAGAATGAGTAATTTTCCCGGCCACACTTCGTCCGGCTGGACGATGATATTGCCCGGGGCAAGAGTGAGAACATCATAGTTTTGGTCCCGATACGCGATGAGCGACGCATCGTCTCCGGCGATTGCCTGCACTGCGGGTTGAATGAGCCATTCGGCGTCGGCTTCCTTGTTCGCCTCGGCAAGCAATATATTGTCGTCGTAAATCATTCCTGCGACGAATCTGGGATGCAAGTCAAACGGCCCCCAGCGAAGGTCCCACGGTTGCCGCTGGAGCGTCGTTTTTGCGGCGGAAGAGTCCTGTGCATTCGTCGTGGAACCGTCTTGGGCGGCGCCGACTGTTGGAGCAGTTTGCGCGGCCCCAACAGTGGGATCATTTTGCGCGAGCGCCGGGCGCGCGAGTTTGAAAAAAACCAAGGCGGCAACAACGGCGGCCCAGTTTCGCAACGCGAGAATGCGGGGGGATATTATTGCGGGCATACGTGCAACCTCTTGAACTCAACAAGCCAGGCAAGCCGGCTTCAAATCTTCGACTTTTGCGCGGCTTTCCACAAATTACTTTATCGGCGCCTTGGAAGCGTCCGATAAAAGTTGCACCGTGCGCCTAATGACAGCCTCGAAATCGTTCGTGCCGGCCTGAGTTTGGGCTTCATCCAAATAAAATTTCAGAGCCGGCAGCGCACTGGAAAGGCTGGCGAGAATCAAACCATTTGCGCGGGGGACCAGGCGCGACGCAAGCAGCGCCACATTGGCGCAGGAACTCGGCGCAACTTTGCAGGCGGAAAAAACAATCGACTCCACACTGCCGGGAGCCGCGCACAAGGCCGCGTGGCAAAAGTAGAGCACATCTTGCGGCCGAAGCGCAGTCGCGGTTGCGACCACCGCCCCGGCCGCCTCAGGAGTGCCACGACAAACGGCGCTGACCACGTATGGCAGCACACCCGGTCTGGCAATCACGGACACCGCGCGCAAGACGTCCCGCGCGGTTTGCTCACGATTGGCGGCAGGCGCCGCCTCAACCAACTCCGACGCTTTTGCCGGGATTTCCGGCACCGATACGCTGCTCAAAGCGATAAAAGCCGTCGAAGCAACGTTGTCGCCGCCTTGCGCGGACAAAACACAAGCCAATGCCACCGAAAGAATCGCCGGCGCACCCGGGAAACCGCTCCCTATGAATTTCCATTTCATTCAAAAAGCAACCCGGCCAGTTTACTGATGAAACTCTGGGTTTCATCATTACCAGAAATCCGGGCAAGCTGCCGCCTATGACGTTTGCCAGTGCAAATGACAAAAATCATGTTCTCCCACAAACCCCGTCTTTTTCCTAGGAAACGACCTAAGAAACAATCTTCCGAGAACACTAACGCTTGGACGCGAGAAGGATAACATAATACCTCCGGCGTCTTCCGCAGCGAAGAGATTAAAAGACATTCAAGCGCGAAACAACAAAATTTCAGGCATTTTTGATGCGGCGCGCCGCCCGGCGTAATTTGGCAAATCAGGTTTGGTGTGGCCGCCGGCATGCAAAGGTTGACCAAATTTGGGGCAAGTAATAGTTGACTTATCTATGAAGATTGCGAATATAGCGGCAAAGGTTGCGGAGCGCGTCCGCCAACCAAACTCCATTCTTTCTTTATACTGTAAGCGCATGAAATGGGCTGTTTTGGTCTGTCTGCTGCCTGCTTTGGCCGTTTGTTCCCGACTCCATGGCCAACCGCTTTCCAATCAGAGCGCCGTTCCCCAAATGGGCAAATCTCCGCGCGTGGTTTTTATCATTGGGGAAAATGAATATCACACCTGGGAGACATTGCCGGAATTTTCCCGTCGCATGCTTGAACCGCGCGGGCTGAAATGTTCGTTTGTCCAGGCCAGCCCGAAAGAGGGTGACAATTTGTTTGCAAACTTCAGCGTCATCAAGGATGCAGATCTCCTGATCCTCAGTGTGCGCCGGCGGACACCGCCGGTGGAAATGATGCGGCTCATTCGCGAGCATTTGAACGCGGGCAAGCCGCTTGCGGGTATCCGCACCGCCAGCCATGCGTTCGGCGCCGCGCCCAAGGATGAACAGCATGAAGGCTGGGCGAGTTTCGACGCGGACGTTTTGGGATGCAAGTATGAGGGCCACTATAACAATATCGGACCCGATGCGCCGGCATCGTTGGTTCAGGTCGTTCCAGGCGCGCTTCTCGAAGCGGTTTTGACGGGGGTGTCAACCAATCAATTTCGTGTCACTTCCCATCTTTATAAGTGCCGGAGTTTGGCGTCGACGGCGACGGTGCTGATGGCCGGGCATGTGGAGGGCCGTTCTGAAACGGAACCGGTGGCGTGGATCAACCGCGCAAACAATCGTCGTGTTTTCTATACTTCGCTGGGAAATCCCGACGATTTCAAGCAACCGTTCTTCCAGCGGCTGTTGCTTAACGGGATTTTTTGGTGTCTTGACCGACCCATTCCGCAGGCCCTCGCGCCCGAGCGGAGCCGTGCCGCCGACGCGCGGGATGCAAGTCCCGCAAAGGCCGATCAACCGCAGGCGCTCGCCGCGCGGGAGCGCCAACGGGAACCATTCACGCCCGCGCAATCTCTCGCCGCCTTCAAGGTCGCCGGCGATCTGCAAATCTATCAAGTGCTCACGGAGCCGGCAGTGCGCCAGCCGGTGTTCATGAATTTCGACGAACGCGGGCGCCTCTGGGTGGTGCAGTATCTTCAGTATCCTTTTCCCGCGGGGCTGAGGATGTTGAGCCACGACAGTGTTTGGCGCGCCGTTTATGACAAGGTCCCGCCGCCGCCGCCGCATCAATTCCGGGGCGCCGATAAAATTTCGATCTTCGAGGACACGCGGGGCACGGGAGTATTTGACAAGGAAACGACGTTTGTGGATGGATTGAACATCGTCACCTCCGTGACCAAGGGCCGGGGTGGTGTCTGGGTGTTGAATCCTCCGTATCTGCTTTTCTACCCGGACAAAAATAATGACGACATCCCCGACGGCGATCCGCAAGTGATGTTGTCCGGCTTCGGCCTGGAAGACACTCATTCGGTGGTCAATAGTCTGCGCTGGGGGCCGGACGGCTGGCTTTACGGCTGTCAAGGCAGCACCGTGACGGCCAACGTAATCCGTCCGGGTTTGGACAAGGAGCCAATCGCGCGCACGATGGGCCAGCAAATCTGGCGTTATCATCCTGAAACCAAACGTTTCGAGGTCTTCTCCGAGGGCGGCGGGAATGCCTTTGGTTGTGAAATAGATGCCAAAGGCCGCGTCTTTTCCGGCCACAATGGCGGCGATACGCGCGGATTTCATTACATGCAAGGCGCCTATTTGCAGAAAGGCTTCGAGAAGCACGGTCCGCTTTCCAATCCCTACGCCTTTGGATATTTTCCGCCGATGCCGCATCCGGCCGTCGAGCGGTTCACGCACAACTTTATTATTTACGATGGCGGCGCGCTGCCCGCCCATTACGACGGCAGGCTCTTCGGAATCGAACCGTTGCAGGGCAGAGTGGTTGAGAGCGAAATTGTGCCCGACGGAAGCACCTTCAAAACGTGGGATCTCGGTTATCCCGTCCGCGCGTCTGATCAGTGGTTTCGTCCGGTCGATATCAAACTTGGCCCGGATGGCGCCATTTACATCGCGGATTGGTATGATGGGCAGATCAACCATTATCTCAATCATCAAGGCCAAATCGATAAGAGCAATGGCCGCATCTATCGCCTTCGGGCGAAGGACGCCAAGCCGGTCAAGCCCTTCGACCTCGGCAAATTTTCCACGCCGGAGCTGATCGGCTTGCTGGACAATTCCAACAAGTGGTTTCGCCAGGAGGCATTGCAACTCATTGGCGATCGAAAGGATAAATCCGTCATCCCATTGTTGACGCAAATGGTGAGGACCAACGCCGGCCAGCTTGCGCTGGAGTCGCTTTGGGCGCTGAATTTGAGCGGCGGTTTTACGCCCGGACTGGCCCTGGAAACTCTCAACCATCCGGATCCTTTCGTCCGGCTCTGGACGGTGCGTTTGTTGTGCGATGAGGAGCATGTCTCAGAGTCTGTAGCGTACAAATTGGCTTCGATGGCCGCGGTGGAACCGGACGTTGAGGCGCGGGCGCAACTGGCTTGCAGTGCAAAACGCCTGCCGGCCTGGGCGGCGTTGCCAATCATCAAAAACTTGCTGGCGCGCAACGAGGACGTTTCCGAGAAGCGAATTCCGCTGCTGCTGTGGTGGGCCATTGAATCCAAATGCGAGAGCAATCGCGGCGCGGTCCTGGAAATGTTCGGCGATTCCTCGCTCTGGCGTTTGCCCTTGGTGAAGAATTGGATTCTCGAACGCCTGATGCGCCGCTACGCGCTGGCCGGGACGCGCCAGGATCTGTTGGCCTGCGCGCGGCTTTTTCAACTCGCGCCCGGGCCGGAAGAAACGGCCACGCTCATCGCCGGTTTTGAGCTGGCGTTCCAAGGACGCGCGCTGGCCGCGCTGCCCGGGGAACTCCTGGAAGCATTGGAGAGGACAGGCGCCGAATCTGTAGTTGTCGGGTTGCGGCGCGGCGACCCGGCGGCGGTGGAGAAGGCCCTGGCGATTGTCAGTGATCCTGCGGCCGACGCCGGCAAGCGAGCGCAGTACATTGAGACGTTAGGCGAAATCAAACAGCCCAAGGCGTTGCCGGTCCTGCTTACACTGATCGCCGACGACAGGGCCGCCGCCTTGCACGGCGCCGCCCTGGCCGCGTTGCAACAGTTTGACGATGCGGCAATCGGGCGCGAGGTTGCCGGGCGGTTTGATAAGTTCACCGGCGGCGCGCAGGCGGCGGCGCTGGCATTGCTTGCGAGCCGGCCAACTTGGGCGCTGCAACTGCTCCAAGCGGTGGACGCGGGCAAAATCAGTTCCGGTGCCGTTAGCGCGGATGCCTTGGAAAAGCTCAAAACGTATCATCAAGAAGAAATTTCCGAATTGGTGCGCAAACACTGGCGGAGGGAAATGGTTTCGACCACCGCCGAAATGCGCGGCCAAATCCAACACTACGCCGCGACAATTCGCAACGGCTCGGGCGATCCTTACGCGGGCCGCGCGCTTTTCACCGCCACTTGCGCCGTCTGCCACAAACTCTTCGGCCAGGGCGCGCAGATTGGGCCGGACCTCACCCCCTACAAGCGCGATGATCTGGAAACCATGCTGCTAAACATCGTCAATCCCAGCGCGGAGATTCGCGAAGGTTACGAGACCTATTTGGTCTCGACCAAAGACGGGCGCACGTTGTCGGGTTTCCTGGCGGATCGTGACAATCAAGTGGTCGTGTTGCGCGGCATCGACGGCGCCAACGTGGTTCTGCCTCGCGACCAAATCGAGGACATGAGGGCCAGCCGTCTTTCGCTCATGCCCGAAGGTCTGCTCAAAAGGATGGATGACCGGCAAGTGCGCGATTTGTTCGCCTACCTGCGAAGCAGCCAGCCGCTGGTGGGCGCGCCGGAAAAAAAACCGGCGCCACCCGTTGGCAATTAGCTAAGCTTTCACATTCACACCGCTGTTATCGTGGTCGCCGGCGGTGTCCAATGGGGCGTGCGTGGGCTGGTTGTTGGCTGGCGTTGTCGGGGTTGCCGGCGCCTTTGGCGCTTTCGGCGCCGTGGTGCTGGCAGTCTGGCTGGTGATTTGGTAGGGGTTGGGCGTCGAAGACACGCTGGATATGCTCATATATTTGCTTTTTGTTAATCTCGCTTTTTGTCGCTTAATGCAGTTTTACCAATTACTTGTGCGACCACACCCTTTGTATCGGCCAGAATTGGCCGCCTCTTTAGCAAAAAGGAGTTCCGCCCCGTCCAAAATTCTTCATTGAGAGCTGAAGGCTGGTTCACATCCGTCTGCATCCGCAGCGATGCCCGCCGGGCGCTCCAAAACTGGAACATGAAGAAAAATTCATGCTTTTTTAATGATTTCTTAATGTTCCAATGCTTTCATCATGGAGGTGAAACGTGTTAATGTCATTTCGCCCAATGTGACGCGAGATGCCACTACTGCCGGAGGACCGGATGGACCTCGCGTCTCGGGCACGGCGCGCGCTCTTTCCATAGTCATCCCCGTTTACAATGAAGAGGCGACGCTGCCTCTGCTGTTCGCCGAGCTTGACCGAGTCCTTGAGATGTTAACCGTCGGAGCGGGCGAGGTGGAGATCGTCTTGGTGAATGACGGCAGCCGGGATCGAAGTTGGGACAGGATCGTGTCCCGGTGCGATCAGGATTCCCGTTGCGTGGGCATAAATCTCTCGCGCAATTTTGGTCATCAGGCCGCCTTGGTTGCGGGCCTGGAGATGGCCCGGGGTGAATCGGTTATCTCCATGGACGCGGACCTGCAAGACCCCCCCGATCTCATATCCAAGATGCTCGAGGCACGGCGGTGCGGGTATGATGTGGTGTACGCGACGCGGGTGGCTCGCGGCAAGGAGACTTGGGAAAAGAAAGTGACGGCAAAGTTGTTCTACCGCGTGATGAGCGCGATCAGCGGCGTGTCCATCCCGGAAAATACCGGCGACTTCCGGCTCGTCAGCCGCCGCGCCCTGATCGAGATTTTGAAGCTTCGCGAATCGCACCGCTTCCTGCGCGGGTTGGTTCCGTGGGTCGGCTTTCCTCAAACGCAGGTGTTTTACAATCGTGCGGACCGCGTCACGGGAAGCACACATTACTCATGGCGCAAGATGCTGTTGCTGGCGCTCGACGGAATCGCTTCGATGTCCACGGTCCCGCTACGGCTGGCGTACTTCCTTTCATGCGGACTCTTCGCCGTGTTCATCGGATACATTGCGTACGTTTTGTACGAACATTTCGTGCTTGGAGGGCCGTTGGTCCGCGGCTGGACCTCGCTGATGGCGGCGATCACAATTTTCGGCACCATCCAACTGCTCATGCTCGGGGTGATGGGCGAGTATCTGGGACGTGTTTATGAGCAGGCGAAGCAGCGGCCCCTTTACATTATTCAAGAAATCAAGCGGGAAGGTGCCGGGCTTGCGCAGGGCGGCCCCGGTCCGAACGGCGCCCCCAATGGCGGAGAAAGCGGCCACACAATATGACCACACCCGGCGGCTCCGTTTTGAAGGAACCATCTGGCCGGGTGCGCCCGCATCCTTTCGCCCTAAGCGCGATTGGTCTGGGAATGCTCGCGCTGTTGGGGCTCACGGTCTTCCGACTGTGGTACATCACGCGGATCGGCCTCGTTCCAGACGAGGCGTATTACTGGCTATGGTCCAAGCATCTGGCGGCCTCTTATCGCGACAAGGGGCCGGGTGTGGCATGGACCATTGCTCTGGGCACTTGGCTGTTCGGCGACACGTTGTTCGGTGTGCGGTTCTTCGCGGTCATGCTCAGCACCGGGACCGCTTGGTTTGTTGTGCGCCTCGCGCGACGCCTGTTCGACGATCGGACTGCGATGTGGTGCCTGGCGCTGGCCTGCGTCATTCCTCTATTTGCGGTTGGATCTGTGCTGATGACGATTGATTCACCGAGCCTGTTCTTCTGGGCCTGGGCGATGGACCTGTTCTGGACAGCGCTTGAACGGCGCTCGGTCGTCCGCTGGGCTGGCTTGGGTTTGATCATTGGGCTGGGTTTTCTCTCCAAGTTCACCAATGGCCTCCAACTCGTGTGTATCGCCATGTTCCTTTTCTGGTCGCCCGAGCACCGCCGCCTCTTGTTCAGCCGGCAGAGCCTGGCGCTCTGTGTTGCATTCTGTGTCTCCATACTCCCGATGATCTGGTGGAACATCCAAACCGGTTGGATCCATGCCGCGGCTCTTCATTCCCGCAGCGGGGTGGAAACCTCTTTTCAGATCCACCCTTTGGAACTGCTGCGCTTTCTGGCGGGCGAGATCATGGTGTTGACGCCTCTGATCGGTGTTGGGTTCGGAGTGGCCGTGCTTGGCTTGATTTTGAAAAGCCCGACCGATGTGCGGATCAAGTTCCTTGAGGCCCATGTGTTGCCTGTTTTCGGCGTGTTTTGTTTCTTCAGCCTGAACAAGGCGGGCAAAGAGAACTGGCCGGCCCCGGGCTTGTTGGCCGGGCTGATCCTGACAGTGGTTTACTGGCGGGAAATGGCGGCTCGCATTCCGAGGTGGCGTCCGGTCATCTGGACGGCCCTGGGAATGGCGGTCGTCGCAACGGCGGTGCTGCACAACACGGACTATCTGCGCTTGCCGTCAAAACGCGAACCTCTGCGCCGCGCCCAGGGCTGGGAGGATTTTGCCAGACACGTCCAGGACGCGCGCGCGCGGCACGGCGCAACTCTGCTCATCGGCAACCATTATTCCCAGGCCAGCATCATGCAGTTCTACCTGCCAGACCAGCCCACGACCTATGTCCCCAAGGAGGAGTACGGCGCCAACCAGTTCACTTTGTGGCCGGGCTATGCGGTTGACCGCAACACGCGGGCGCTGTTTGTAACCGATTCGATGAGCCCGCCGCCCGCGGAGTTGCAGAGAGACTTTTCAAAGTGCCAAATCGTGGACGATTTTTGGTCCATGCATCAGGGACGTCCGATGACACGTTTCCGGATATTTCTCTGCACAAAGGAGTGAGGTGTGCCTGCCTGCGCGGCAGCGCCGTTCGCGGTGGTGAAAATCCTTACACAGTCACCGGCTGGCATCGCTGGCGCCATGAATATCCCTCAACCGCCGGCTCTGGCCTCGATGGCCGCGACGTGTTTTTCCAGTTCCCTCATGCGGCGGATCAGTTCCGGCAACTGTTGGATGGCGACCCACTGCCGTTTGGCCTGTTTGTCCGGAGCGGCCGGGATGCCGAGCACGGTGCCCTTGTCGGGAATGTCGCGCATAACGCCGGACTTCGCGCCGACGGTGGCTTGATGGCCGATCTTTAAATGTCCCGCGATTCCCGACTGCGAAGCGATGACGCAGTAATCGCCCAGGCGTGTGCTGCCCGCGAAACCCGCCTGTCCCATGACCAGACAATGCCGGCCAATGGTCACGTTGTGGGCGACATGCACGAGGTTGTCAATCTTGGTGCCCTGGCCGATGACGGTGGCCCCGAGCGCGCCCCGGTCAATGGCCGCATTGGCGCCAATCTCCACGTCGTCGTGGATAATCACGTTGCCGACCTGTGGCATTTTCCGGTGGCGGCCTTCGTCGAACACATAGCCGTAGCCGTCCGAGCCGATCACCGTGCCGGCGTGGATGCTGACGCGATGGCCGATCTGGCACCTGGCATAAATCACAACGTTCGGGAACAGACACACATCTTCGCCGATCTGACAGTCGCGGCCGATGTGATTGCCGCCCATGAGCACCGAGCGGGCGCAGACCCGCGCGCGCGCGCCAATCACGCAATTCGGCCCGACGCATGCGGTGGGATCAATCTGCGCCGACGGGCCGATGGAGGCGCCGGGATGGATGCCCGCCGCGCATTGGTCCGGCGGATAAAAAAACGGCAGCAACCTGGCCACGGCGACCCGCGCATTCGGCACACGGATGAGGACTTTCTTGGACGCGGCAACTTCGCCTGTCACGAGAATGGCGGTGGCTTGACTCTCCTCGGCGGCGGCGAAGTAGGCATGCTTTTCGGCGAAAGTGAGGTCGCCTGGTTTGGCGCAATCGGCGGGCGCGAAGCCGGTCAATTCCGCCGAGCCGTCACCGAGAACTTCGCCGTGGAGTTGTTCGGCAATTTGAGAGGCTGTGATGAGAGGCATTGCGCGAGAGGGTTGGGCAGCGCTGTGCGGCCCGCGCGGCGTTGTTGACATCGTTTGCCTGCCCCCGGGGCCTTCCGCCGCCATTTTCGCCGGGCGTTTTGATGTTGCGGATGCCGACCATCCGTTGAGATTCGACATCCCAAACTTTCAGGCGCAGACAGCGGATGATCTCCATCGGTTGAAGCGACGTGCTCCTGGGATTCTTCAACTCGGGTATCGCGCCAACGGCCTCGGGCAAGCGGTAGAAGGGGATGCGCGCGTTCAAGTGATGAATGTGATGATAGCCGATATTGGCCGTGAACCAGGCCCAGATCGGGCCTGTTTTCATAAAACTGGAGGATTCCAGCGCGGCTTTCTCGTAAGTCCAGCCGGCATTGTCGTTAAAAGAGACGCCGGGAAAGTTGTGCTGGGCGTAAAACAGATAAGTTCCAATGGCGTCGGCGATGAAATAGGGAATGAGCAAAGTCAGCAAAAGTCCCACCCAGCCAAAAAGATACGCAATGCTCGCCGCGATCACAAGGTGCGCCACGAAGGCGATCAGGCAATCGTAGTGCTCACGCGGTTTATTGAGGAACGGATGAAGGCACATTCCATGAAAAAACACGAAAACGTACCCGAACAGGATGGTCAAGGGATGACGCATAAACAGGTATTTGAAGCGATTCACCCTCGAGGAAGTCAAAAAATTTGCCCTGGTCATTATGGGAAATGAACCGATATGGGAACCGCGGAGCTTGGAGTTGTTCTTGTGATGGTGGTTGTGGGAGCTTCTCCAAACGCTGCTGGGCGTGAGGGCGAGGATGCCAAAGATTCTCATCAGCGCCTCGGCCACACGGGAGCGGGGCAATATCGCATGATGCTGTTGATCGTGATAAATCACAAAGAACCGGAGAATCAGCAGCCCGCTGAGAAGACTACAGGCAATCCGGCCGGCAAGGTGGAAATTCCAGAGCGTCCCCACAATGGTCCCCGCCAAAAGCAACGCAGTTGAGAGGACGTAAAACCAACTCTTCGCGGTGGAGTCAACCGCAAATGGCTTCGTCGCTAAAACGAGATCCTTCCCGGTTCTCATGTGTCTTTGCGTCCAGTTTTCTCAATGTTCAGCATGTTTCATTCTTTGTCGAGAATTTCTTTGCAACGGGTGTGGTTCCGACAGCCAGCACCGCAGAATATCCGCAAGCAGCAGCCTAAACCCTGGGGCATTTTCCCGGCCCAGTTTTCCTGACCGAATCCTATTACTCGCCCAACGGCCCAGTTCCATTGAGATTCAACCTGGACAGCCAGAATGCCAAAAACGCCGTCGCAAATGCTAATGTGGCTGCATATTCTTCCGATGAGATGGAAGCCCCGCCGCCCGGGCAAAACGCGAAAAGCTTGGATATTATTCCGTGGTGAGAACGGGAGAGGAATGACAGGTCATGGATTCGATTACAGTTTATGTGCTGGTGGTGGTCTTTATCGCGACGCTGATTCGGTCTGCGTTTGGATTCGGCGAGGCGCTGGTTGCCGTCCCGCTGCTGGCGTTGCGAATACCAGTCACAGTAGCCGCGCCTCTGGCGGTGCTGGTATCCGTCACGGTGGCAGCGGTGATCGTTGTTCAAGACTGGCGAAAGATTGAGAGGCGCAGCGCCGCCTGGCTGGTGGTTTCGTCTTTGTTCGGCATCCCGCTGGGACTGCTTCTACTGACGCGCGCCAATAGCCACGTCGTGAAAATGATTCTTGGCGTTATCATCGCCGGTTTTTCGATATTTTCGCTCACCGCCAGAGTGAGGTTGCACTTGAAAGAAGACCGCCCGGCGTGGCTTTTCTGCTCCGGTTTCTGCTCTGGTGTGCTGGGCGGAGCTTACGGGATGAACGGGCCGCCGCTGGCGGTTTACGGCTCCCTTCGGCGATGGCCGCCGGAGCGTTTCCGCGCGACGTTGCAAGGGTATTTTCTGCCGTCAAGTTTGGCCGGCCTCATCGGCTACGTGATGGCCGGACTATGGGCGCCGCCCATCACACGGTATTTCCTGCTCTCGCTGCCCGGGACAATTGTGGCAATCGTCCTCGGACGCGCGCTCAATCATCGCCTGCGAGGGGATCGCTTCTTTCGATTGGTGTACGCTGGATTGATCGTCCTCGGTGCTGTGCTCGTGCTGCAGGCATTGTTCAACTGAGCGCCCGCCCTTGCGTCAGCGCTGGATTTTGGACGCGATTGCAAGGGCCTGGGCGGTTAACTGGGTGACCTTCGCCCAGTCTTTGTTCGCAATAAGATTTTGTTCGACAAGCCACGCGCCGCCGATCGCGCCGACCCACGGGAGTGCCAGATAATCGGCCATGTTCCCAGGGCCGACGCCCCCGGATGGCAAAAATCTGACGCCGGTGTGAACGAAAGGACCGGCCAATGCTTTGAGCATTTTGACTCCTCCGGCGGCCTCGGCGGGAAAGAATTTCAGCATCTTGCAGCCCAGTTCCAGCGCGCGCTCAATCTCTGAGGCGGTCATCACGCCGGGGATGAACGGCAATCCCAAGTCCATCGCCTTCAAAACGATTTTCGAGTTGATTCCCGGGGCCACACCGAACTGCGCGCCCGCGCCCACCGCGCTTTGCAACTGCGCCTCTTCCAACACCGTGCCTGCGCCCACGATCATCGAGGGCAGCGCCATCCGGATGGCGTCAATGCAGCGGGCCGCGTTGGGTGTGCGGAAGGTCACCTCGATGATGTTAAGGCCGCCGGCGCGCACGGCTTTTGCCAGCGCCACGGCATCCTCGGAACTGTCCAGGACGGCCACGGGCACGATGCGCTGTTGAAAAATTTTTTCCATGCGTGGTTTCCAAGTTCAAAGCGCGCGCCGCAAAACGGCTTCCAACTCGTCCCGCGCCAGAACAACCGGATTGGCTTTCATGCTGCTCGCCTTCATTGATTTGTCAACGATTTGAGCGACATGCCGGGAGCCTATCCGCCAGTTGCCCAGACGGGGTATCTTCAGGTTCTCAACCAATTGGCGGACCCATTCGACGCCCTCGTCCGCCCCCGCGTTTTGCCTGCGAGTCAATAATCGTGCCACCTGCTCATAGCGGCGCGGCGCCTCGCCCGCGGGAGCGCGCTGACGGAGCGCGCGCAGGTTTGTTTCCATCACCTGGGGCAGCAGAATGGCGCAGATTGCTCCGTGCGGGGCGTCGAAGGACCCGCCGATGACGGCGGCCAATCCGTGGACGGCGCCCAGGCCGGCGTTGGCCAGCGCCATTCCGCCAAAAAGGCTTGCAAGAGCCATGTCGCGGCGGGCGAAGGCATCGCGCCCGTTTTCAACCGCCGCTTGCAAGGAACGCGCCGCCCGGCCGATGCCTTCCACGCATAATGCGTCAATCATTGGATTGGACCGCGCGCACACGAACGGTTCAATCAATTGCGTCAGCGCGTCCAGGCCGGTGCTGGCGGTGATCGCCGGCGGCAGCCCGTAGGTGAGTTCGGGATCGATAAGGGCCACCTTGGGAAGCATGAAAGGACTGCGCAAGCTGGCCTTGACGCCGTGCTCGGGCGAGGCCAGGACTGCGTTGCGCGTGACTTCCGAGCCGGCGCCCGCCGTGGTGGGAATCGCAATAAACGGCGCCGCGGCACGCGCCAACGACTTGCCGCGCCCGATCACTTCCAGGTAATCAAGGACGTCGCCCGTGTTTGTCAGCAGCGCCGCAATCGCTTTTCCGGCGTCCACCGCGCTTCCGCCTCCCAGGCTGATAATCAGATCGCGCCTGGTCCCTTTGGCCATCGCGACGCACTGACGGATGGTGTCAACCGTCGGTTCTCCGGGACTAGAAAAGAGGCCGGCCGCAAGACCTTCGGCGCGCAAGAATTCCCCGAGCGGCTGCGCGCGGGCAAGATCGCGGCCCGTCACGACCAAGGGCCGCCGGCCGAAGTCCCTGGCGAGCGGGCCAATTTCGCGCAGGACGCCTTCGCCAAAAATGACACGGGTCGCCGTGGCAAATTCAAATCGCTTATTGGCTTCGGTGGCAATCACAACATTGGTCCGTCCGGCCGCCGGGCGCGAATCAATTGTTGGTTCCCGGCCATTTTGCATCGGCTGGAAAGATGTTGGTGAACTTCACACTCGTCCGGGATGCCGCCATCATCGGCGCCACCGCGTCGCGCCACACAGGATAATGCGGCGTGGTCTTGTGCGCCCCCTGCGCCTCGGCGTCGCGATAAATTTCCTGCAATAGAAAGCGGGCTGGATCGTCCTCCTGTTGCAGCACGTCGAATCGCACCACCCCGGGTTCTCTGAGGCTCGCTGTGGCGTTGGCAATCGTGGCGGCTTTGAACGCCTCGACACACTCGGGCCTGACCTGGACATGAACATGAACGATGAGCATAGAGCCATGTTTTTGAGGCGAAATCCAATCTCTGCCAACCAAATACTCGTCGAATTCTTTCAGGGTTTCTTGGCCACCACTTTTCCGTTTTCCCAAACGTAAATCGGGGTTCCATGCATGCGCGCGGTTTGGCGCGCGCGTCGCGCGGAGCGGCGCAATGCGCGGCCCACCGCCTTGGAGAACCGATCTACCTCGGTTTCTTTAGTTTTCTGTTTCATGGCCCTTTCTCGACCAGCCCTGGAGAAGGTCCAGAATTGTTGTAAACCGTCCAGGCATCAGCCAGCGGACGATAAACACGCTCAAAGTTTTCCCAACTGCGCTTGAACCGCCTGATGACATCAGCGCGTGGCACATCGTGGCCTCCATGCCGAACCCGGGCCGCGACGCGGCGTAGCGCAAGCCGCGCCGAATTGAGCCGCAAGAATACGATTTCAATACGGTATCCTGCCGTCCTCCACCGACGCAGCCGGCCAGCGTGCGCCATCCCGCTCAAGGTGCTCTCGAAGGCGAAATCGTTGCCTTCACGGGCCAATCGCTCCATTTCGCGCAAGAATAATTTGCCCGAGGCCAGCCTTTCCAACTCGGGCTTCAACGGCGACAATCCACTTGCGATGGAATCCACGTTTAAAAAGTGAACGATGCCCGCCTCCCTTGCAAGAAATTCGCGCGCAAACGTCGTCTTTCCCGCGCCGTTAGGCCCGGCAATCACGACACATTTTGGCGTCTTGGCGAGCTTTCGTTTCATGTGGCAAACATCGAATGCCGGCTGCGTTTCACGCCGCCAAACCGTCATCTTGCGCCTTTCCCTTCGGATGTCCGCCCGTTACAATGGCGCCGATGAAACGGGCTTTGGCATGGTGCGTTTGTTTTCTGTCAATTACAGTTGCCGTGCGCGGCGGCGAAGCGGCTGGGCCTTACGATGCCCTGGGGCGGCTTGTGCTGACACCATTTCTGTCCGCGCCCTTCCCGCATCCCGCCCGCGCGCAGGGCCGCACACGCCAGGATAAATTTTTCTCCGCCGCCGAACATTACCAGGATAGCAGCGTTGCGCTGTTCATTCCAAATTTATGGCCGCACGGAAAAATTCGTGCTTTGGTTTGACCATCATCCCGGCCGATTCGTCGACATTTACACCGAGCATCGTGGCGCCAAAGAGGAAACCGAATCGCCGATGGCGGCTCTAAAAGAGAACCGCGTCCCATTTTATTCCGGGGAAGAGTCAATCATTTCTTTGGCCGGCCTCCGCGACCACCGTCTCATTTATAGACTTGGGACTCTCCTTAATCACCCGTGATCGTGTCGGAGCAGTGGTTGGTTATCCACTCGAAATCCACGGTGTTAGTAGCGCTGCTCCACCATCCGCCGCCTCTTGTGATAGGGATGGGCGGCGAGGGCGCGCGGGCGGCCGCGCTCTGCCAGTGGTGAAGTTCTGAATGACCATCGGCAAAACTGATGCCGGCAGCCCCATTGTGATAGCTGGCGGGAAGCTTATTCGAAAGACCGCCCCCGCCGACATCGATAAGAAACACGGCGCTGTTGATGGTGTCGGGATGTTCGTCCAAGGTGACGAAGAGATTGGCGGGCGACGGTTTCGATAGGTCCGATACCTTGGCATAAGCGCGCCAACCGCAAGCGTCACCGTTCCATGAGCATGGCGTTGGCGACATCTCCGCTCCGCCATTCACCGAAACTGCGCCGCCTGAGATGAAACCATTCATCGAAAGGCTGCGCACACGCGGGTAAAGGTGGATGCCCTCCACACATTGAGAAACATCCGCCGGGCACCTGAAGACTTGGCAGGCTTTGCCAAGATAAGGGCCTAGGGAGGCGGACGACCCGAAGGGCTGAGTGCT
>VFSW01005256.1_pt1 | contig 19187 bp, 17 predicted proteins | sample 5358111 | NCBI WGS metagenome assembly VFSW01 (sample SAMN11554181, study PRJNA540505) | mine drainage metagenome | isolation source: sediment from site ElyBrook_90M | place: USA: Ely Copper Mine, Vershire, VT | collected 2017 | reverse complement strand
GGGGATGGATTGGTCGTGCTTGGGGTTCATAAGGGGCGTAGCCCCTTATTTTATATTGCCCTTAAAGCAGCTGAGCAAGAGTGGCCTCTGATGATCTCGGTACAATTTAGCGAGTTCACCCTTAGCTGCTCTTACGAACTCATGTCTCATGTAAATGTAATAGTCAACAGTGCAGAGATAAAGCCCAAGGAAGCGGCGCAGGAAGCAAAGAGAGAATGAGGGCCTTCTTCGAACCTTCTTCAAAAGAAGCTTATATGAAACAAGAAGCAACATTTGCCCACAAACCACGCCACTTAGCCACACGTGCATGTAATTGTGCACATTTGGGGAGTACGAGATTTGAACTCGTGTCACCACCTCCCGAAGGTGGTAGCCTACCAAGCTAGCATAACTCCCCGTCAGTATGATCAAAGAACTTCAGCTCCATTTCCTGTTACCAGTACGTCATCCTCTATTCTCACGCCTCCGAAGCCATTTACATAGATGCCCGGTTCGGCAGTGATCACCATGCCTGGCCTGAGCAGCTGCTTTGCTCCAGGAGAGAAGCCCGGGCCGTCATGCACCTCTATGCCGAGCGAATGGCCCAGCGCGTGAATGAACGTGCCTTTGTACTCTCCGGACTTCGCAGCGTCTATCACTTTTTGTGCGGTATTGTGTATAGTGCTGCCCCTGATGCCCGTCCTTATCTTTTTAATTGCGCGCACCTGGGCGTCTTTTACTATCTTCATCATCTCCTGCTTTTTATCGTAATCGGGTATTCTTTCCCTGTCGTTTCCGAAGACAGTGGTGCGGGTTATGTCAGAGCAGTAGTTGCTTACCTTTGAGCCTGCGTCTATCAGTATGAAGTCGCCGTACTTTAGTTTGGTGCCATCTGGAGAATGATGCGGCAGTGCGGCATTCTTTCCAAAGCACACTATGGTCTTGAATGAGGGCCCCTCGGAGCCCAGTGACGCTGAGACGCTGTCGAACTTTACGGCAAGCTCCAGTTCGGTCATGCCCTCTTTGAACTCCTTCTGTATCAGGACCTGGGCCCATTTGGTTATGCCTACGGCTTTCTTGATTGTTTTAACCTCCTCGGTAGACTTTACGAGCCTTGCCTCGCTAAGCTGTTTTGAAACATCTACCATCTTCTTCGGATTGTATCTTTTTTTAATGCCTTTGCAGATGGCATACGGCAGGAACCACTCGTTTATGCCGAGCGTCGAGCTGCCTACGAGCTGCCTCATCTGCTCATGGAACTTCTTCGGGTCGTCTATCCTTACAATGTCCATGCCCTGCGCCTTTTGCTGCAGTGCGGTTTCATATTCAAGAGAGGAGGTGAACAGCGTTATCTTTGACCTGTCAACTACCAGATAGCTGTACTCAAAAAGGCCGCTTGTGAAACCTGTAAGATACAAAAAGTTAGGGTCGGTATAATCGGTATTCATCAGGAGTATCCTGTCGGGGCTCTTCTCGCTGTCGAATACCTTGCGGAGCCTGCCTTTGAGTTCCTCTGGCGCCATGTAAATCATCAGTAGCATAACAGTATTGCAGATAGGTTATTTATTGGTATCTCATGCATGCACGCATCCCGGAGCCAGTGTAATCATCTGCTTATGCAAGAGGGTTAGACCTTTATACTTAAACCGGGATAATTCATCATGGCAGTTCAGGCTCCTAACATAAGGGTAACCGGCGACGTGTACCGGAACATGCGCAACCCCTACCTCATGAAGGATTATTACAGGTTCAAGACAATTCAGCTCATAAAAGACAACGAGATACTGGGCTCCTCGCCGCCGGACATATTCGTGGGGCGCATCGGATGGCCTAACGTTTACATAGGGCCTCTCGTGCCTCCGCAGCTGGGCGACACCTCCATAATGGGAATGCCCGAGCGCTGGGTCGGGAAAACAATACCTGAAATAGTGGAGATGCGCTCCATGCTTATTCGGGGAATGCACCGCACCAGAGTCGGCAATGCCGATAATGGAAGGGTAGAGGAGATGGTGAAGGAGATAGCGCTTGCTGAGAAGTTCAGCACGGTAGATGTGAAGCTCAAGCGCGCTCCGACGCGCACCATAAGCTTCAGCGAGAACAGTCAGCCGTTCGGGCCGGGCGCGCCGCTCGCTTCAATGACTGTAGACAACAGCCGCGCCGACCAGAGGCTTGAGGCAGCGTACCAGGACGAGAGCATGTCTGCCAGCACCGCCATGCTGGAGCTGTACGCCAAGGGGGTGGAGGTGTCAAAGATACAGCGAGCCCTTGCCGCGGGGACGTTGGGCAGGAAAGGGAAGCGTGTGTTCGTGCCCACGCGATGGAGCATAACCGCCACTGACGACACCATCTCCAAGACAAAGCTCGGGGCAATCAAGCAGTACGAGCCCATAGACGCAGTGCGTGTGTATGAGAACCTCGCACTTGACAACCGATGGATAATACTGATGATACCGGGCTCGTGGGAGTACGAGTCTATGGAGGCATGGTACCCCAACACCACCTGGAACATGAACAGCAAGGAGATAGACATGGGCGCCTCTTACGAGTCATTTGACGGCAGGAAGACATACGCCGAGATAGGCGGCTGCTACTACGCAGCGAGATTGGCAGTTAGCGAACGGCTTGAAGCCTTGAAAAGCCAGGCGAAGGTAGTGATACTGAGGGAGGTGCATGCAGGGTACATAATGCCGGTGGGGGTATGGAATGTGAGGGAGCACGTCCGCCAGGCGCTGAGCAACGCACCCAAGATCTTTCCGGGGCTCAACGAAGCGGTAGCCTATGCAGCAGGCAAACTTGAGATACCGATACCCGTGTGGATGCGCAACGGCAAGCTGCTGAAAAGGCTGTTTTACCAGAAGCTGCTTAGCTCAGCTTAACGCAGCCTGAGCGCAAGGCTGTCAATCTCATCAAAGAGTATTATTGAAGTCGCATTCTTTGAGCCGTTGACTGCGAGGGTTATGCTCGTCACGTCTGCCTCAGTGATGCTCTCAGCGTCCTTCCCTTGCCTATGATGTGCATCTGCCTCTCATACCCTAATACCTAAAACAGGTTGGGCTCCGTAAGCTCTTCATGGATCATGCCCAGCCTACACTTAACAAAGTGAGCGGGAAATCCCACATCCTTTAAGGGGTGAGATGAAAGCGAACCGCAGAAAGGTATACAAAATGCAAATGCAAAATAATAATAGTTATCTATCGATAATCGAAAGCCCCGCCATGAGGATTTATCCAAACGTGGCATTATGTGACAGGGGAATGCGTCAGAACTTCGCAAATGAACGTTATAGACGTTATCCGCAGAGAAATCTGTGGGCGGGAAAAAAAGAAAGGGTTGTGAGTCCCATTCAAAAAATTCACGCCGCAACAGGATGCGCAAGAACCGAACTTCCAGCAAAACGCACTTCGGCAACGAATGTAATAGCAAGAAACAGTTGGAAGCCCACACGCTTTAGCGGTGGGAGGATGTCACGCCTTCTACGTAAGCCCACGTTTTATTCAGGTCAGCTCTGGAAGGGCTTCGTAATTAGACTACGCCTTTTCCAGTGGTAGCCTTTTAACCTCTTTTGCCACGTCAAAATCTCTGTCGTCGCTTATTATTTCGTCCATGCCGCCTTCAATGCAGCATGCCAGATGGATAGCATCTCTGGGCTTCATGCCGCTTTCGGCCATGATCCTCTGTGCACGCCTTATGGTCTTTTCATCAACGTTTAACAGGGTTAAATTTGGAAACTCGAGGAACCGTGCACCCTCCTCCATCGCTATCCTACCTCCGAGTTCACCCCGTATGCTCCAGACTACTTCATCCCACGTGAGTGATGACGTAGCTGCAATTAGCCTGCCATCGGCTATTCTTGTCAGAATCTGTTTTGCAAGCCTTGCTTTTGGTTCTGTAGCTTCATCTGCAAGCACCGCGTAGATGAAAACATTGGAATCAACATATTTCATACTTCTCCTCCAGTATGGTTTTTATGCGTCTCATATCCAGCTTTTTCAGTTTTTTCCCCACATTTGTGAACTCCTCTATGAACTCCTTTGGAGATAACTTTGGCTTTATTATAAGCTTTCCGTCGCTGACGTCCAATGTAATCTCCGTGCCGGGCTTCAGACCAAGATAATCGCGCACGTCCTTCGGTATGACTATCTGGCCCTTCTCGCTCACCGTCCTCTCGATTTCCATCTTACCATCCGGTAGTAATTAGTAGGAATACATACTTATACTTTTGCTCCGCACATTATGCGTGCCGGTTTTACTTTTTATCTGAGTGGGCGTAAAACCCACACCAGTTATGGGTGGGATATAAACCCCGTAACACATATAAAACGCAAATGTGGATATGTATGTTGATTGGCGAAAATGAAGATATGAAAAGAGGTTCTGAAACGAGAGTCTGTTCCGCAACAAGGCTGAAAGTGCTGGTTGCGTGTAAGGGAGCAAATCCCGTAAATATAGGTTTGATGTTGATGGATAAATGAATGAGATCACTACCGAGGGACAATCGGAAAGTCACGCCTCTGGAGATTGTGTAAGACCCTGTGCAGACGGGGCAGTAGTCGCTGAAGGAGGAACTAAACGCCATGAAATAGAGGCTGGAAGCCCATACGCTTTAGCGGTGGGAGGATGTCACAACAGAGAAATAGGCATGGATGTCTGAGCTTGAAGGATATGGAGGCAAACGCCCGCTGAACCCTAACAATATGGCAATGGTGGAAGGACGCTTTTTTATGTGCAAGCGCCGCGGGAAGGCCCAACCTTTTTATGCCATATTTCCCCTTCTTGATATTACATCGAAGGAAAGGTATATACGTGCTATCTACGAAGAAGTTTATCCCTTTACCGTTTTTTGATCCCGATTCCTCTGCCTCGGTTGTTATATATATTTTTCCGTGCAACAAATTAATGATTTAATGATAGGAGCCATAGTGACTTCGCTTGATGAGGAACACCTTCTGGCAATACCCTCAGGAAACGTCGAGCTTGAAAAGCTAGTCGGAAAGACGGCCAGGTACGTGGACAAGGCCGGAAAGATCTGGCCTGCAGCAGTGTCTGCAGTCGAGGAACCTGGAGTGATAATAAAGTTCACCAACTTCCCAACCGGCCTCGGACAGGGCCAGATAGTTGACATAATGGAGGACCAGGACAACACTGAAAAGTTCCTGAAGGGCGAGGACGAGTAGCTTATTTTTTAGTGAAATAGTCGCGGAGCCTGCTGAAACCCTCAGAAACAACAAGGTAGCCACCGCTTATTGTTATTATTGCAGGTATCGGGTTAAGTGTAAGCACCGAGGTGGCTATGCCCGAGACTATAAGGGTCTTAGTCAGTGGAGTGTCGAGGAGGTTTGCAACCTTCTGTCTGGTAGTGGCGGAGAGCTTTGTCCTTGAGTCTATATCGACCACGCATACGCCGTCCCTGAATGAGCGCACATGGCTGTCCTCCTCGCTCGCGAGTATGCATATCGAGCCGTTTATGTGTTTGCTTGTTCCCAGGGCAAACGCATGGCGCTTGCCGTGTCCTATAAGCTTCTGTGAGTACGTCAGCGTGGCGCCGTAATGGAGCACGTCGCCTTCAGAACTTATTATTACGGCTCCGTCGAGGCCTGCGAGAATCCGGATAACCTGCCTGTCCTTTTCCCTCAAAACAGAGAGCCTTTTGTTGTTTTTCTTGAATATGTCGATGTTGTAGTCCTTGTAGTACCTCGGGACTATGCCGTCCGGCTCTATGACAAAAAGGCAGCCGTCATGCTGTTTTGACGAGAGTTCAAGGCATGCTTCTATGATCTTATCAGTATCCACTGTGTCGCCGATATCTAACTTGAGGAAATGTATTATAAACCTTGCGTAAGAACGCGCAATAGCGGACTACAGCATGCGCAGCCTTGCGCAGGTTTTCAGCCTGCGCAGATGCCGCGTCACTTCTTCTTTTGCTGCTTGGCGCCCCTCCTCTTTCTTAGGATGTATACGACGACTGCTATGACCACCACGCCTATTATTATATAGGTCATGCTCCCCATTCCGCTGCCGGATTGCGATGACACAACAGCGTAGTATGGATTTGAGCCGGCATAAGATTGCTGCGCCGCTCCGTTGGGCTGCCTCCAGCTCTCATACAGCGTAACAGGATAGCTGCCGGGATTTCCGTTGCTGTCCACTGTTACCTGGAAGTATACCTTGGTCGACTGTCCTGGCGCAAGCGAAGGCACGTAGTAGCTGCTCGGTACAGGGGGTATGGGATACTGGCTCGGGTAGGCTACCTGTATGTCAGTTGGGTTTATGTTGCCCGTGTTTGTCAGGACATACGAGATGTTTACGTCGGTAGAGCCTGGCGTAAGTACATAGCTGCCCTGCCCGAGGGCGAACAGCGATGAAGACGCGACAGACAGGCCGAGGCTTGTGTTCTTCGAGAGCAGTGTCCTGTAGTTCTGCGTATAATATTTTATCTGCGCTCCTAGGGAGGCATTTCCTGTAGTGTAGTTGCTTGCCGATATGAGGACCTGCTCTGTTGTTCCCTGCCCAGCTGCGATTGAACCTATGAAGAAGTTCTTCACAGAACTCAGCAGGTCTATGCCCTGGCTTGGAACAAGGTTTACACTTACATTATTTGCAGTTCCGGTTCCTACGTTTGATATCAAAAGCACAAGGCTCTGGTTGTAGCCGCGGTACAGCGCTGCAGGCTCAGCAGAAGTTATGTTGACTACTATGTTCGGGTTGTTTACGAGCACGCCCACCCTCTCGGTTATAGTCTCGTTGTAGGTCTTGCCGTCTTGCGAGGAGTACGTAATGCGTATGGGTATGGAATACGTGCCGTTTGCAAGATACCTGTCGGCTTGGTACTGGGCAGATACCGTCGCTGTGCTGCCTTCGGAAAGAAGGCCTATATTGAAGTTTTTGCTTCCCAATGCTGTGAAGTTCCCGGTATTGAGTAGGGTTATTGTGACATTCTTTGCGTTGCCGTAACCTGAGTTTGACACTGACAGCGCCAGGGTGGTTGTCGCCCCGGGGGTTATTGCCGAGGACTGCGAGGTTACGGTTATATTCGGTTCACCGTTCACATAAAAGCTAATCGGCATCACCGACTGCCCCGTTATGGTTTCTGTGCCTCCTGTTGCTGATGTCGCAGTAGTTTGGTAGTTTGCAACAAGGCTCAGCGAGTATGTGCCTGTAGCTGTGTTCTTGGGTATGTGTATGTCATATGTAAAATAGGTGTTTGATCCGCCGTATATTCCCTGCGACATGCTCGTTATTATGTAAGAGCTGACAGGCGAGAAGTTCAGTATGGGGTAACTGCCCTCAAGTTGCAGGTTTACGTTCTGCAGCGTTGCCGAATACGAATCGTACAGCTGCAACGTCAGCGTTACGTTGTCCCCTGCTACAATCGGATTGGGGCTGGTCTGCATGTTGTAGACAGAGAGAGCGCTACCTATGCTCTGCGCATTAACAATGGCAGGCATAAGCACTGTCAGCACAATGCCTGCGAACATTCCGAACTTCATTTTTTTGTCCATAAAACCACTTAAGCATGAATCAATATTTTCAATCTATCGTCTTTTTGAAGAGCGCAAAGCTCAGGGCGACTACGATGAATGAAAACGCCGCCATTATTCCGACATCGAACAGCATCTGAGCAGGTATTATATAACCGGCAAGCATCACCTGGCGCAGCGCTGTAGTCGCATAGGTAAGCGGATCTACGGCGCTGAACGGCTGCAGAAATGCCGGGAAAGACGAAGCCGGGAAGAATGCTCCGGAGAGAAACCACATGGGCAGCGTGAGCATCTGAGCCACTATAGCGTACTGCTCTATGGCCTTTATCCTGGATGCTATGAGCAGGGCGAGCGCGCTGAATGCCAAAGACACAAGCAGTATTATAAGCAGGATCCACGCAAGCCCCGGTATGCCCATTGCTATGTGCGCCCCGAAAGCGAGCCCCAGAAGCAAGGCAAGAAATCCGTAGAATACCGACTGCGTCGTGCCGGCAAGCATCTTGCCGAGGATTATAGAGTTCTTGTTTATAGGGGCTATGAGGAAGGCCTTTATGTTTCCCAGCTGCCTGTCAAGTATTGTTGAAAAGCCGCCGCTGAATATTCCGCCGAATGCGGTTGCCATTATTATAACGCTTGCAATGAGGAAGTCCTGGTAGCTTGTAGCTGCGCCGGAAGTCGGCTGCGCCACTATGAAATTGTTGCCGGATACTGGTGCCTGCGTGCTTGCAGCTGCCTTGAACTGCCCCGCCGCCTGGTCTATAAATGGCAGCGCAGTGCCTATCGATGAGAACTGGGTGTTGGCGTAGTATACGTACACGCTTGGGTTTGCACCCTCCTTCGGAAATGTCGGAAGTATGACTATTACCAGGTAAACCTGCCCTGAACGGAGCAGGTTCATCGCAGTGCCCTGGTCTGTCACTGCAGACACCGACAACGTGCCCTGCGACTCAAGCGCGTTTATGAACTGAAGGGACTGCTGGTTGTTTGCAAGGTTTGTTATCGCCACCGGCACGTTGCTTATGCTGTTGCCCAGCTGCCCGAAGAACAGTATTATAACGAGGGGGAACATCATCGACCTTATCACATTCGTGCGGAGGTTGCTCTTGAATATGAGCATCTCCCTTGAATATATCGTCAGCGAATCGGCTAGAATCCCCATATTACCTGCTCCTGTACATTGTTGTAGACCTAGTATCGTTCTCCTTAGATACAGTGTCCCTGAAGCTCTCTCCCGTCAGCTTTATGAAAGCATCGTCAAGCGTAGGCAGGTGCATGCTGAATGCAAGTATCTCGCTGCCCTGCTTTTCAAGCATCTGCGCTATCTTTATCGAAGTGCTGAGCGGCTTTTCCTCTATGGTTGTGGTTATCTTCTCGCCGTCCACCTCGGTCTCGATGCTGAACTTCGACTTTATCATCCTGCTTATCTTTTCAACGTCCTCCCTTCTGACTGTTATCTCAAGTATATTGCCCTTTGCGGCAAGGCGCTTCAGCTCTGATGCCGTGCCGAGCGCTTTTATCTCTCCGTGGTCTATTATAGCTATCCTGTCGCACAGCGCATCGGCCTCCTCTAAGTACTGGGTCGTCAGTATTGTAGTGATGCCTTTTTCGTGCAGAGAGATTATATGGTCCCACATGCTTACCCTGCTCTGTACGTCAAGGCCAGTTGTGGGCTCGTCAAGTATCAGCACCCTCGGCTCCTGAATCATCGATTTCACAAGATTGAGCCTGCGCTGCATTCCCCCTGAAAATGTCCCTGCAGCCGAGTTTCCGAACTCAACAAGGCCTGCCTCCTTAAGCGAGTCCTCAATCCTTCCGGGTATCTCCTTCTCAGGTATATGGTAAAGCTTGGCGAACAGCCGAAGGTTTTCGCGCCCGGTAAGCGCATTCTCTACCACCGTCTCCTGCGTCATAAAACCTATCATCTGCTTGATCTTAAGCGCATCCTTGGCTATGTCGTAGCCCTCTATGCGTATCGAGCCCGAGGTAGGCGTAAGTATTCCAAGGATCATGTTAAGCGTGGTTGTCTTGCCTGCCCCGTTGGGTCCCAATATGCCGAAAATCTCCCCCTTCTTTATGTTAAAGCTTATGTCCTTTACTGCCTTGAACTCGCCAAAGTTCTTCTTCAGGTTTTTTATCTCAACTGCGTACTCGACCATATGCTCACCTTTCGAACTCGCCTACCAGGGCCTTCATCTCCCTTATCAGCTGGAGTATTATCCTCTTCGACCTGTGCACCACTTTTTTCCCTGACGGAGTAAGCTGGTAGCGCTTCTGCACCTTTCCTCCCGAAAGCTTTGGGCTGCTTTTTACATAACCCCTCTTTTCAAGCGCGTTTAACGCATTGTATACCTCGTTCTTCGTTATCGATTTGAACGGCAGGTGCTTGTCGCATTTCATTGCGCCCAGTATGGCATACGGGTAGTCCCTCCCCTTTTCAATAGACCTGAGCAGCATGAGCTTCAGAATCCCGTTCATCATGCTTTTGCTCATCGGCATGGCGTTGTGACCTGTGTGTTTCTTCATTTCAACAGATGGTTTAAATTTAAACTATCTTCATTTTATACTTAAAGTATAAATACCTATCTGCGGTATGCGGCGATGTACCAGACTGATTCCTGAACGGCAAGGGGCGTTGAACAAAAAAGTTATAAGGATAGCCATACATATCCCTTACTGTTTTGCGGTACTTTCATGGACTACGGTGAGATAGAGGATAAATGGCAGAAGGCATGGGCCGAGGCCAGGCTTTTTGAGCCCGGAATAAGCAACAAAGCACCCTACATGGTGACTGCGGCTTTTCCCTACACCAACGGCCCGCCGCATATCGGGCACCTGCGCACCTACGCCACTGCCGACGTGCTTGCAAGGTACATGCGCATGAAGGGGTTTAACGTTCTTTATCCCATGGGCTTCCACCTGACGGGCATACCCATAATAGCCCAGGCAAACAGGCTCAGGGACAATGATCCTGAACTTATAAAAGATTTCGTATCGTTCGGCATTTCGAGCGGCGAGATAGAGAAGATGAAGGACCCACTTTACATGGGTAACTACTTCGCCGGGGCTGCAAAAGACAGCATGATCAGGGCCGGCTACAGCATAGACTGGACGCGATGCCTTACGTCAATAGAAAAAAGCTTCGGCAAGATGGTGGAATGGCAGTTCGGCATACTTAACAAGAAAGGATACCTTATACAGGGAAAGCATCCGGTAGGCTGGTGTCCAAAGGACGGCGGAGCGGTAGGCATGCATGACACCAAGGGCGACGTTGAACCAGAGATAGAGAAGGAGACCGCAATAAAATTCAAGGTAAAGGATAAGGAGTACTTTATACTGTGCACCACCTTCAGGCCTGAAACCCTCGAGGGTGTGACAAACCTGTTTGTAAACGAAGGCGCAGTTTATGCGTTATGCAGATCACCGTCGGGCGAGACATACTGCGTTTCAGATGCAAGCTTCAGTATGCTGAAATACCAGATGAGCCTCGAAAAGACCGGCGAGATTCAGGGAAAGGAACTGCTTTCCATGGCGTGCATAAATCCGCTCAACGGCACCCTTATACCCGTATATCCGGGATACTTTGTCAGGTCAGATGTAGGCACTGGCGCGGTCATGAGCGTGCCTGCACATGCCCCTTTTGATTATATAGCACTTGAAAGGCTCAGGAGCTCCGGTTATCCCGTTGACGAGATAGTGCCGGTCTCTGTGCTGGAGATACCCGGAAGGAAGAACGACCCCGCAGACGGAGCAAAAGTACCTGCAGTTTATTACCTTGCTGCGGTAAATGCGGATGAAAACTCACCGGATGAACTTATCGAACAGGCCACAAAGCTACAGTATAAGGAAGAGTCGCATATGGGGAAGATGACAATAAAAGGCTATGAAGGGATGGACGAGCCAGAGGCGAGGGACAAAATAACAAAGGAGCTCATTGGGAGAAACCTGGCAATGGATGTCTACGCTTTGGTGAACGAAAAACCGGTATTCTGCAGGTGCATGACAAGAGTCGTGGTCAAGGTAGTGGACAACCAGTGGTTTATCAACTACGGAGACGAGGCGTGGAAGTCTCAGGTGCGTGCGCACCTTGAAACAATGCGCATATTTCCGGAGAAGAGCAGAAGCGCTTTCAAATCTGCAGTCGAATGGCTCAACCTCAGGGCAGTTGCAAGGGCGCAGGGGCTTGGCACAAGGTTTCCGCTTGATCCAAACTACATAATAGAGTCGCTTTCAGATTCGACAATATACATGGCGTTTTATACAATAAGAAACCTCCTGTCAAATGTTGACCCTGAGAAACTGAAGCCTGAGTTCTTCGACTACGTTTACCTGGGAATGGGCGAGCTGCAGAAGGTTTCTGACGATACGGGCATAGACTACGAGACAGTCAAAAAGTGCAGGGAGTCGTTTTCATACTGGTACAGGGACACCTCAAGGCACTCTGCCATAGACCTGATATTCAACCATCTGTCAATGTATATCTTCAACCATGTTGCCATAATGAGCAAGGAAAATCTTCCAAAGCAGATAGTAGTCAACGGCATGGTGCTCCTGGACGGTGAGAAGATGAGCAAGAGCCTTGGCAACATAATAACGCTCGAAAGCGGTCTCAAGAAGTATGGTGCGGATCCGATACGGCTTGTGGTAGTCGCAAGCACCGACCTGTTCAACGACTCCAACTTCATGGAGGAGTCTGTAAACGGCGTTAAGGAACGCTTTGAATATCTTAACAGAGTGATTCTTGACCTTGAGAAGCTCGAGACCGGAGAACTCAGGCAGATAGACTACTGGCTGTACTCAAGGCTTAGCAAGAAGATAAGCACCGTAAGCAAAGCCATGGGCGAACTGGAGCTAAGGATAGCCTCGACAGAACTGCTTTACAATACAGCTCTGGAGCTGCGCAGGTACTTCATGCGCGGAGGGAAGAACGGCGTCGTGGTCAGGGAGTACATATCAAACGTCGTACTGATGCTGCAGCCTATAGCGCCCCACATATCCGAAGAGCTTTGGCACAGGCTAGACAATACCACCTTCTCTTCTACTGAAAGATGGCCTTCGGCAGACACGAGCATGGTTAGCGAAAAGCTCGAAAACCAGGAAAAGCTCATAGACAATGTAATAGAGGACATAAAGCAGATTTCGGCGCTCATGGGCAAAAAATCCGAGAAAAAGCCCAAGGCAGCCACCGTCATAGTCGCAAGCCAGTGGAAAAGAGAGATGCTTAACGTGTTTGCAAGGAACCGGAATATTGGCGAGGCCATGAAAACGGCCTCCGGAAGCGGTGCCGGCATGGCAATCGCGCAGAAGTATGCGGAGGGCCTTGCGAAGAGGTCAAACGAGGTCCACGAGACGATTCTTTCGGAGAGCGACGAAGAGGAATCCCTGAACGGCGCAGTAGAATACATGAAGACCGCGCTTGGCTATGACGTTAAGGTTGAAAAGGAGCATGCATCAAAATCGCAGAGGGCGCAGCGCGCGGCGCCACTGAAGCCGAGCATAGACGTCGAGTACTGACTACCTATCATGTTCGTCCGGACTTTTTTTGGATTTCACAGCGCGCAAGAAAGATTTATATATCATCTCAAGATAGTTCTTAAACAAACAGGTGATACGTTGATAACTACACGTACTGCAAAAGAACGTTTTGAATCCAAGAAGGAACTGCAGATGCAGCAGCCCGCTGCCGTAAAGTATATGCATGAACTTGGGGATCTTCCTACAAACATTGTAATCGCCAGGCTTGGCGATAGACTTTTCTCCAGGCACTTTAACAAGGATATTGAAAGCATCGGAGGCTTCAAGGAGAGTACGGCAACTGTTGGAGACGACGTTTACATGGGCGAGCATGCCCTCGTCCTCGAGAATGCAAGAGCCGATGGATGCACGCGTATTCTTGATCATGCAGTGCTTTCCGGCAATGCCGAGATACATGATGAAGTAACACTGGATCAACACGCAGTTGTATACGGGAATGTAAAACTGTATGGAGACATAACACTGTGCGGTGGAGGATCGGCAAGTGGCACCTGGTCTATGGTGAACTGGGACTCCGTTTTACTTGAGGCGAGCCTTAATTCCGGCAGCATAAAAGAGGATACGGTATTGGTGAAATCACATGACCTCCTACGCGAACATAGGAGTGCCTTAAGGGGACATAAAATTGCCTGACCGGCAGACATGATGCACAAATACTGATTTACTCGGAGCAATGCCTAGCAGCACCATTGTATTTTCAGTATATATTCCTTCTCGGAACCGCACAGCAAAGTAAGTCCGGACAGGAAAAACATTAATATATATTCTATTTCTATACGTTAATCGGTGTTAGCGTGCTTTCTGATGCATTCAGTACGACAATAAAATACATGCAGGTAATGGATAAGAACGGCATTATCGACGCATCCCTGTTTCCGAAAGGGCTTGACGATGCAAAAATACTTGATATGTACACTAAGATGCTTCTCGCAAGGAACTTCGATGCAAAAATACTCAGCCTGCAGCGCCAGGGCCGCGCAGTCACCTATGCACCGCTTATAGGCGAAGAAGCAACGCAGATAGGCACTGCAATGGCAATGCGCGACAACGATATATTTGTGCCGTCTTTCAGGCAGCATGCTGTGTTCATAGCAAGGGGCACACCCCTTGACCTTTTGTTTCTTTACTGGAGGGGTTATGAGGAAAGCAACATCCTGCCGAAGAGCGTAAACGGCTATCCCATAATCGTGCCTGTTTCAACGCAGCTGCCGCATGCGACGGGGGTCGCGTTTGCGCAAAAATACATGAAGACCGGCAATGCAGTAGTCACATATCTCGGAGATGGCGGCACCTCGGAAGGAGACTTCTACGAATCGATGAACTTTGCTGGAGTCTGGAAGGCGCCTCTTGTTATAATAATAGAAAACAACCAGTGGGCAATCTCAGTGCCGAGGTCAGGACAGACTGCAGCCCAGACGCTCGCGCAGAAGGCTGTCGCGGCCGGCATAACTGCCATACAGGTGGACGGGAACGATGTAATCGCCGTTTACAAGGCCACACAGGACGCCATACAAAACGCAGCTTCGGGCCCGACAGTAATCGAGTGTGTCACATACAGGATGAGCTTGCATACGACTGCCGACGACCCGACAAAGTACAGGAGCGATGCCGAGGTAGAGTCATGGCGGCCGAAGGATCCCATACTCCGCGTCAAAAAGTACCTGTTGGGAAAGAAGCTCATCGATGAAAACACCGATAAAGAGATAACCGCACGGCAAATTATGGAAATTGACAAGGCTGTGGACAAGGCGGAGCAGTTCAAGCCAGATCCAAGCTCCATGTTTACCAACATATACAGCTTTATGCCTCAGGTTCTTCAGAATGAACTTGATGAGGCAAGGGAGGCAAAGTTCTGGGTGTAATTATGCAGATGAATATGGTTTCAGCACTGAACAACGCGCTCGACATTGCAATGCAGGAGAACGATAAGGTCGTTCTTCTGGGGGAAGACATAGGCATAGACGGCGGAGTTTTCAGGGTGACGGACGGGCTGATGCAAAGGTACGGGAGCAAAAGGGTGATCGACACCCCGCTTGCTGAGTCAGCCATAGCCGGCACATCGATAGGCATGGCACTATCGGGCATGCATCCGATAGCAGAGATGCAGTTTGCCGGCTTCATGTTTCTCGCATTTTCGCAGCTCATAAACCACGCCTCAAGGTACCGCAGCAGGACGCGCTCGACAATGAGCGTGCCGATGGTTGTGCGTACTCCTGTCAGCGGCGGAGTGAAGACTCTCGAACATCATTCCGACAGCCCGGAGGCTTACTACTCCCACATCGGCGGGCTTATAGTGGTCGAGCCTTCGAATCCGTACGATGCAAAGGGGCTTATGCTAAGGGCAGTGCACATGAACGATCCTGTCATGTTCCTTGAGCCGACAAAGCTTTACCGGCTCTTCAAGCAGGAAGTTCCGGAGGAGCCGTACGAGGTGGAGATAGGAAAGGCGAATGTAGTGAGGGAGGGCAACGACCTGACCATAATAACGTACGGCACGATGGTTCCCGTAGTTCAGGAGGTAGTGAAGAAAAAGAACCTTGATGCCGACATAATAGACCTGAGGACCATAAATCCGATAGACGAAGCGGCCATACTGAAAAGTGCCAGGCGCACAGGCAAGGTTGCAATAGTGCATGAGGCGTCGCTGAGCTTTGGTGTCGGTGCGGAGATCTCGGCAAGGATAGCCGAGAAGGCCATGTTTGAGCTGCAGGCTCCGATAGTGCGCATAGCCGCGCCAAGCCTTCCATACCCGTTTCCAGGCTACGAAAACTATTACGTACCAAACGAACTGAAGATCTCACAGGGCCTTGACAGGCTTCTTAGCGCATGAAGTGTTTATTTGAAAGAGATAAGATTTGTTGATGTAGGGGAGGGCATTACCGAGGGCCATGTAAGAAAGTGGCTCGTCAGGGATATGGATGCGGTTAAGGAGGACCAGTCGGTAGTGCAGGTGGAAACCGACAAGGCAGTGGTAAACGTACCCGCGCCAATATCCGGCATTGTGAAGATAGCCGCAAACGAGGGAAGCACAGTGAAGGTGGGCGACCTGGTTGCAACAGTTGGCACAGCCGAGGAACTTTCATCTGCAAAGTCAGCAAATGCTTCCGCTTCATCTGGTGCCGGCGCAACTGCAGTGCCGCAACAGCAGCGCAGTCCGACTGAAGTATCACCTCAGAAGCAAGAGCAACCTTCGGAGACGCGCGAGATTATAGCGACACCATCGGTAAGGAAGCTGGCACGGGAGCTGGGAGTTGATATTGCCAAGATTACCGGAACAGGGCCAAATGCCAGGATAACCGAGAATGATGTACGCAGCTCGAAGGCAGGAGTGCAGAAGAAAGCAGTGCCAAAGTTCTCCGAGATTCTTGAGGAACAGCACTCTGACGAGATAACAAGGGTTCCAATGTCGCAGACAAGAAAAGCCATAGCTAAGAACATGGAGCTTTCCTGGACAATACCTCGGGCGGTGCACATGGACATTCTTAACGCAAACTCACTTTTCAGCATAGTACAGCGCGAAAAGCCAAAGCTTGAAAGCCTTGGCATAAAGCTTACGTTCCTTCCGTTCATAATCAAGGCGGTGGTCCAGGCGCTGAAGGAAAACCAGCGGATCAACTCAAGCTATGACCATGAAAACCAGGAGATAATAGTAAAAAGGTACTTCAACATAGGCATAGCCGCCGAGGCGCCGGACGGACTGAAGGTTATTGTCATAAAGGGCGCAGACTCAAAGAACATAGCGCAGCTGGCAAAGGAGCTTCAGGAGCTCGGCGCAAAGGTAAGGGATCAAAGCATAACAATAGAGGAGATGTCGGATTCAACATTCACCATAACAAATATAGGCAGCCTCGGCGGCGGATTCCTTTCAGTGCCGATGATAAACTATCCCGAGGTGGCGATACTCGGAGTGCACATGGTAAGGGACGCGGCAGTAGTTGAAAACGGAGAGATAAAAGTCGGCAAGCAGCTACCCATCTCGCTCAGCTTCGACCACAGGGTCGTCGACGGCAAGGATGCGGTAGTATTTGCAAACACTATAATGAAATATCTCGAGGATCCGGACTTCCTCGAGATAGTGGGCTGATCTCATGCCTGCCGAAAGGATAGATTACAAAAAACTAATAGACGCCGCGATAAACTCCCTTGGTACATATTACGGGCCGAATCCCGGGCACGCCTACGGATCCTCCGTACTAACAGAGCACGGTAAGATATACGCCGCTTCGAATTATTCCTCTGCTACTGCGTCATTGACACTGCATGCCGAGCAGGCCGCACTGGCCCATGCAGCAATGCATGGCGATCCTAATGTAATAGCCATAGTTACAGTATCCAAGCGTGGCGCCGACAAAAAGACGGTGTCGCATCCTTGCGGCATGTGCAAGCAGCTGATATGGGAGAACTCTGTTAACTCTGGGAAGAAGATAGCTGTTGTAATGGCGAATCTCAAGGGAGGATATGTGGTGAAGGAGATAAGCAGACTCGTACCTTATCCCTGGCCGACGAAGGGGGGCGTCTGATATGGTCATGGGCTCTCTCCCGGAAAGGACCGATCTCGTAGTTATAGGGGCCGGGGTGGGCGGCTACATAACTGCTATACGCGCTGCTCAGCTTGGCATGTCAGTAGTTCTAGTAGAAAAGGAGAAGCTTGGCGGCCACTGCCTAAACTACGCATGCATACCCTCAAAGACACTGCTCAACATATCGAAGATGTACTATGAGATAAGGAACTCGGATAAGTTCGGCATAAGCTCACAGCAGACAACTATAGACCCGAAGAAGATGTACCAGTGGCGCATGGACGTGTCAGGCAAGCTCGAGAAAGGCGTTGAGTTTTTGTGCAAGTCCAACGGAGTCGAAGTGGTGAAGGGATCCGCGGTATTCATATCGGGCAGCAAGCTGCAGCTCACCAACGGCACCGAGATAGACTTCTCCAAGGCAGTCATAGCGACGGGCTCCGAGCCAATGGAGCTCGACGGTTTCCCCTTCGGCGCAGACGTACTGGATTATAAAAAGGCGTTGTCGCTGGACTATCTACCCAAAAGCATGACGGTAATAGGCGCCGGATACGTGGCGGTGGAGACTGCAACCCTGTTTGCGAGGCTGGGCACGCAAGTAAACATAATAGCAAGATCCGATGTGCTGCGCGTCTTTGACAAGGAGGCGGTAGAGATAATAAAGAACAGTCTGCAAAGGCTTGGAGTAAAGATATACGCAGGCGCGACCCCGATATCGAAGCAGGGCAACGCAATAAAGCTGAGCACAGGCGATACGATAACCCAGGATGTGGTTGTTGTAGCAGTGGGCCTTCGGCCTTATACAACCGGGCTTGGCCTTGAAAACACCAAGGTAACGGTCAATGAAAAAGGTTTTATAAATGTGGACAATACCCTCACGACCAGCGACACGAACATACTTGCCATAGGCGATGTCATAGGAGAGCCGATGCTTGCGCACAAGGCGATGCGCCAGGGAGTCATAGCGGCCGAAGTTGCTTACGGCATGAGTTCCGCATTCGATAACTTAGTAATACCCTCTATCATCTTCTCTGATCCGGAAATGGCAGTGGCAGGGACAATGCAGGGCGCGGGCATTGAAACAACCAAGTTCCCCCTGTCTGCCTTGGGCAGGGCAATAGCTATGGGCAAAACGTCGGGCTTTGTAAAAATAGCGCACACCAAAGAAGGCGTTGTAAAGGGGGTCGAGATAGTGTCGGAGGACGCAGGGAACATGATAGCCGAGGCCGCGCTTGCCATCGAGATGGGCGCAACAATCGAGGACATGGCAGATACTATACATCCGCACCCTACCTTCAGCGAGGCAGTGCAGGAAGCTGCAGAAGCAGCGCTCGGAAGGCCGATACACTTCTTCTACGGAAAACCCGCGGGGAATCAGAAATGAAAATACCGGTAAAGAGAGCCAGGTAAATAAAATCCACAAACCGCATCTGCCTAACACCGAACTCTAAAGATATTTAGTTGTGCGCTGAGGATGAGTCAGCAGTTGAGGCGTGATGCGCTTGCAGTTCAAAAACAGGAAAAAAATCACATTGCTGATGTGGTCAGCCGAGATCCTCATCGGGATTGTTATGATCGCTGTCGGAGCCCTTAATTTTTACAAAAATTCATAGCATAAAGCCCACTATTTCCAATCGTGGGATGAATGCGAATGTCTTGTAATTTGATAGAAGCATATGTA
>VFSW01005255.1_pt1 | contig 19187 bp, 18 predicted proteins | sample 5358111 | NCBI WGS metagenome assembly VFSW01 (sample SAMN11554181, study PRJNA540505) | mine drainage metagenome | isolation source: sediment from site ElyBrook_90M | place: USA: Ely Copper Mine, Vershire, VT | collected 2017 | reverse complement strand
GGCCGAGACTGGGGTTGCTGGCTTCCAGCGCTTGAGGTCATAACGCACGGCTACAGTTTCCAGAGCGGCCGTATTCAGTGGTTTGAGATTCAGGTTGAGGGGGCCCTGGGTCAGTTCCACCCTTTGTTCCAGCGTCAGCAGTTGGCGTGCCTGGGGTAACCAAGATAGGGTGGCGCGCAAATTTTGACCGACCACCCCCGTGACTTCAGCGGCGCGGGCCATCAAGGTATCCAGCGAATCAAATTGCTGAATCCATTTGGCTGCGGTTTTAGGCCCCACCTTGGGAACCCCAGGGACATTGTCCGCGGTGTCTCCCACCAAGGTCAGGTAATCCACGAATTGATCCGGTCGTACTCCGTATTTGGCGGTAGACCCCGAAGCATCGAGAACTTCGTTGGTGAGGGTGTTGACAAGGCAGACTCCCGGCCGTAAAAGCTGAACCAAGTCCTTGTCGCCACTCGAGATGGTGACACTCCAGCCCAGCTCCAATGCTTGTCGGGTCAGGGTGGCGATGATGTCATCGGCCTCTACTCCTGATTGGGCCAAGAGGGGCCAACCCAAGGCTTGAATGGCGTGATGGAGCGGCTCGATCTGAAGCCTCAGGTCGGGGGGCATGGGAGGACGCTGGGCTTTGTAATCCGGAAAAGCAACATGGCGGAATGTCGGGCCTGGCGCATCGAATACGCAAGCCGCATATTCCGGCTTATAATCCTCCTTCAGTCGGTGCAGCATGTTCAATACGCCTACCAGAGCCCCGGTCGGTTCGCCCAAGCGGTTGCGCAGATCGGGTAAGGCGTGAAAGGCGCGATACAGGTAGGACGACCCGTCCACTAGGATCAGGTTGGGTTTTTTTTCTTCAATCATGGAACTCATTATGGCAGAACCTTCTTCCCTGCAACAGGATATCGATTCCGTAGAGTTGCGGCACTATCTGGTAGATTTGCAAAACCGCATCGTCACGGCATTGGAACAACTGGATGGAAAACCATTCCGGCGCGATACTTGGGCTCGCCCCGAAGGGGGGGGAGGCATCAGCGCTGTGGTAGAGGAAGGGGGGGTGTTTGAACGAGGCGGGGTGAATTTTTCCCATGTCATGGGGGCCGGATTGCCTCCTTCGGCCACAGCCCATCGACCCGAATTGGCAGGTCGTCGTTTCGAAGCCATGGGGGTATCTCTGGTATTGCATCCGCGCAACCCTTATGCGCCTACGGTTCATATGAATGTGCGGTTTTTTGCGGCCTTTGCCGAGCATCAGCCAGCGGTCTGGTGGTTCGGTGGTGGGATGGATTTGACCCCGTATTACGGTTTTGAAGAAGATGCGCGTCATTTTCACCAGACTTGTCGGGATGCGCTCATGCCTTTTGGGGAGGATTATTATTCTCGCTTCAAGAGTTGGTGTGATGAGTATTTCTATCTCAAGCACCGTCAGGAACCACGCGGCGTGGGCGGGATATTTTTTGATGATTTCAATGAGTTGCCCTTGGGGCAGGCGATGTCACTGTGGAAGTCCGTAGGCGACCATTTCCTGCCCGCCTACCTTCCTTTGGTGGAGCGACGTCAGCACACGTCCTATGGCGAGCGGGAACGGGATTTTCAAGCCTATCGTCGGGGGCGTTATGTGGAGTTTAATCTGGTTTATGATCGCGGAACTTTGTTTGGTCTGCAATCCGGTGGACGCACAGAGTCCATCTTGATGTCTTTGCCGCCCATCGTACGCTGGCGTTATGACTGGCAACCCCAGACTGGAACGGAAGAAGATCGTTTGCTCAAGGAATTTATCAACGGACGGGATTGGCTCTAGCTGAAAAAATCTCATCCTACTTTGTTATGGCTACCTTCCTACAACAATTGGTCAATGGGTTGACGCTGGGCTGTATTTATGCTCTGGTGGCCTTGGGTTATACCTTAGTGTACGGGATTCTGGAACTGATCAATTTTGCCCATGGCGATCTGGTCATGCTCGGGGCTTTGTTGTCCTTGTCTCTGATGCGCCTGTTTTTGGATTGGGGAATCCCCCTTCCAGGGGCTGTTGCCCTGGCATTGGCAGGGGCCATGGCGGGTTGTGTGGGCGTGGGGTTATTGCTTGAACGCCTGGCTTATCGGCCCTTGCGTCAGGCCCCCAAATTGGCTCCCCTGATTACTGCCATCGGCTTGTCCATGACGCTGGAACAGGGAGCCGCTCTGATCTGGGGGCGGGATTATCTGGCTTTTCCTGATCTTGGTTTATCCCACTCATGGGTTTTTGGAGGAATCGTGGTGACCGCCATTCAAGGGGTCATTGGTGGCGGTACGCTGCTTTTGCTGACGGTTTTACTGTGGATCATTCACCGTTCCAGTCTGGGCCGTGCCATGCGGGCAACGGCGCAAAATCCTGTGGCAGCTCAGTTGCTGGGGGTAGATACGGATCGCAGCATCGCTTTGGCCTTTGTTATCGGTGCCGCGTTGGCGGCGGTGGCAGGTTTGATGGTCGGGGCCTATTATCAAGTGGGGCATTACACCATGGGTTTCATGCTCGGACTCAAAGCCTTTACGGCGGCAGTGCTGGGGGGGATCGGAAATCTTCAGGGCGCCGTTCTTGGCGGCTTGGTGTTGGGGTTGTTGGAGGCTTTGGGAGCGGGCTATCTGGGGGATTGGACCCATAATGTTTTTGGGAGCAATTATAAAGATGTCTTCGCGTTTGCTCTCTTGATTGCGGTATTGATTTTTCATCCATCGGGCCTGTTGGGGCGTCACGCCCCAGAAAAGGTATGACGTCTGCGCCCTTTGCCAGGGTATCCCTTCGTCAAGGGCGCTGGTATGTCGCAACCCTGTTACTCCTGATCTTGCCCTTTGCGGTAGAGTGGTGGCTGGGGCGTGGTTGGGTGCGAATTCTGGATTTTGCCTTGCTGTCCGTCATGTTGGCCATTGGGCTGAATATTGTAGTGGGCTATGCGGGATTACTGGATCTGGGCTTCATCGCTTTTTTCGGAGTGGGCGCTTATTGCTACGCGCTCTTGGCTTCGCCCCAATTTGATCTTCACTGGCCCTTGTGGGTGGTATTGCCCTTGGGGGCTTTGGTGGCCGCCAGTTTTGGCGCTGCTCTGGGTTGGCCAACCCTGGGACTCAAAGGCGATTATCTGGCCATTGTGACTATGGGGTTTGGCGAGATCATTCGCATTTTTCTCAATAATCTCAATGCTCCTGTGAATATCACCAATGGTCCCCAAGGGATTACCATGATCGACTCCTTGCGTTTGGGGGACTGGTCCTTTGCCCGGCCCCACACGCTGGCTGGGGTTAAGATCGGTTCCCTAGTGGGGACCTATTATCTCTTTCTGTTGTTTGTCATCCTGGCGTTGATTTTGTCCCATCGCCTGGAATACTCCCGTTTGGGTCGTGCCTGGGCTGCCATCCGCGAAGATGAAATTGCCGCTGCCAGCATGGGTCTGGATACCCGTCGACTGAAGTTGCTGGCTTTCGCCATGGGGGCGAGTTTTGGTGGGCTATCCGGGGGATTGTTTGCTGGTTTTCAAGGATTCGTCAGCCCGGAAAGTTTCACTTTGCAGGAGTCGGTGATGATTCTGTGCATGGTGGTTCTGGGGGGGATGGGAAATCTTCGGGGAGTGGTGAGCGGTGCCTTGCTGTTGGCTTTTTTGCCGGAATTACTACGTCCTGTAGGGGTTTGGCAGCAGCGGTGGCTGGGACAAGTATGGATCGATCCCTCCACACTGCGTTTGTTTCTTTTTGGCGTGGCGCTGGTACTTCTGATGCGCTGGCGTCCGGAAGGGGTGTGGCCTTCGCGGGCTCGTGCGCGGGAGTGGCATCGGTCATGAGCGTCCCTTTGCTGGAAGCGCGGGGGGTAAGCAAACGCTTTGGAGGCGTTCGAGCGTTGCAGGGAGTGTCCCTGGAGGTCTATGAGAACACCATTGTGGGCCTGATTGGCCCCAATGGCGCAGGGAAATCCACATTTTTCAATGTTCTCACTGGTCTGTATGTGGCCGAGGAGGGTACGGTGCGTTTTGCCGGGCGCCCACTTTCCGTGGGGCAACCTCATCAAGTGGCTGCAGCCGGTCTGGTGCGCACCTTTCAGAATATTCGCCTCTTTCCCCAGATGAGCGTACTGGAAAATATCATGGTAGGTTTTCATGTGCGTACTCGTGCGGGTTTGTGGGGGGCATGGTTGCGTCCGTCTGCTGTCCGTCAGGAAGAGCATGCCATTCTCACAGGGGCGCAGGAACTGCTCGACTGGGTGGGGTTGGCGGGCCAAGGTGGGCGCGTGGCCAGTACCCTGTCCTATGGGGATCAGCGGCGTCTGGAAATTGCCCGAGCCCTGGCCACCCGGCCGCGTTTGTTGGCGTTGGATGAGCCCGTGGCGGGGATGAATGGGGTGGAGCGACAGCGCATGGCTCAACTTTTGCAACGTATCCGCGAACAGGGTATCGCGTTGTTGGTGATCGAACATGATGTGCGCTGGATTGCGGGTCTTTGTGACCGTATTACAGTGCTGGATTATGGGCAATGTCTGGCGCAGGGAACTCCTGCCGAGATCCAGAGGGACCCACGGGTGATTGAAGCCTACCTCGGTACGGCGATTGAAGAGCGTCATGGCTGAAGTACTGTTGGCGGTGGCCGGATTGACGGTGCGCTACGGCGGCATAGAAGCGGTCAGCGATTGGTCCTTGATTTTGCATGCGGGAGAAAAAGTTGCGCTCATTGGGGCCAATGGCGCGGGCAAGAGTAGTACCCTCAAGGCATTGGCCGGGGTGGTTACTCCGGCGGCGGGAAAAGTGAGTTTTGCTGGTGTCGATTGGCAGGGGGTGCCCGCGTGGAAACGGGCGCGTGCCGGATTGACTCTGGTGCCTGAAGGAAGAGGCATATTTCCCCGTATGAGTATTGAAGAAAATCTTCTCATGGGGGTGCCGCAGAATACTACATCCTCTCGAGAAACTCTGGCTCCCGTGTATGAACGCTTTCCCCGATTGGGCGAACGACGCGGCCAAGCGGCAGGGACGCTGTCCGGCGGCGAACAACAGTTGCTGGCTTTGGGGCGGGCATTGTTGACGCGCCCTCGGGTATTGATGCTGGATGAACCGAGTATGGGGCTGGCGCCAAAGATGGTGGAGGAAGTGTTTGCGGTCATAGAAGAAATGACGGCCACTGGGGTGGCTCTGCTGTTAGTGGAACAGAATGCCCGCAGGGCTTTGAAACTTTGTCCACGGGCGGTGGTTCTGGAATCGGGACGAACCGTGTTTTCCGGAGAGGCGGTGGAATGTTTGGCCAGTCCGCAATTGCGGGCCGCCTATTTGGGAGACTGAGTATGGGAATGTTGAGGCGTCACTACTGGGTGTTTCTTGGACTGGTGCTGGTGAGCTATCTGCCTAACCTGTTTCATGCGTATGTGGGTGAAGAAGCCAATTACACCATCATGTCCATGGAAATGTGGCAGCGGCAGATGTTTCTCAGCGTGGTGTCTTTTGGCGGCGTGGGTGGTCGGCCACCGCTGTACAACTGGTTGATGATTCCCTTGGCGCAATTGCTGGGATGGCCTCATGTCTTGTTGGCCGCTCGTTTGGTGACCCTCGGAGCAACACTGGGGACGGCAGGAGTTCTGGGTTTATGGGCGCGCTTTCTCTGGCCCGGGACCTCCGCTGGTCGTGTGGCTCCCTTGTTGTATCTGGTGTCGGCGGATGTGTTGCTGTATCGCGGTTGGCTGGCCTATGCCGATCCCTTATTTGCTTTTTTGATGGTGACAGCGGTCTTTTTGTTGTGGTGGTCGGCACAACATGAACGACGCAGTGTGCTGCTCTTGTCGTTGTTGGTTATTTTCGCTTCCTACCTGACCAAAGTGGTCACCGCCTATGTGTTTTATGGGGTGTGCTGGCTGGTTTTGCTGTCGCAGCGTGAGTATCGTCGTTTTTTGCTGGAGCCACGCAACTGGGGAGTGTATGTCCTTGGGTTATTTCCCATGGGGCTATGGTTGGCGGTGGTTGGGCGGCAGGACGCCATTCAGGTGCATTGGCAGATGCAGGACGTGACGTCAAAGCTGTTGACGGTAGGCAGTGTCCCCAGCTATCTGTTCAAGTTGGTGGAGTTTCCCTTCACCATTCTGTTGGGGTTATTGCCGGGAGTTTTGTGGGTGGGTTGGGGCTTATGGAGCCAGCGGCAGCAACCGTGGCCCATTCCGGTTCGGCTGTTGCTGTTCATGGGGCTGCTCAATTTTTTCCCCTACTGGATTGCTCCCCAGAGTGCCGCCCGCTATGTGTTACCGGAGTATGGATTTGTCGCGCTGCTCGCTACGTATTATCTGGTGCATCATGGATCACTGTTCGTTCGGCCCAGGTTTGATCCGGCGCGGTGGATCGGCGGGTTTATTCTCTTGGGTTTGCTGGTCAATGGATGGGCTTTCCCTTACTATCAAAAGAAAGTTCGTGGGGAAAATTACGCCGCGATGGCGCGGAAGGTGGAAACGCTGGCAGGGGAAACGCCGATTTATAATCTGGACTGGTCGTCGGTGGGATTGTCTGTCGTGGCGCTCATCGAGAGCGGGAATTTTAGTCGGCCGGCCATCATTTTGCCGCCCCCTGGTTTTACCGATGGCGTGGTGATTGCCTATACTCCCCACGATATTTCAGGAGACCGGATGATGATCCTCAAAGAACAATCAGAGCAGATCTATCTGGTATGTCGGGGACGCGGGTGTCAGGGTTTCGCTGGCGTGGCGCAGTAACTTCCCCATGACTCATACGGAGGGATCACAATGGCGGTAGATTTGGCAGGAAAACTGGTGGTGGGGATTTCCTCTCGTGCGTTGTTCGAGTTGGGGGAAAGTCATGCCCTATTCGAAGCGAAAGGTGTGGAAGAGTACAGCGCATATCAGATCCACCATGAAAATGAACCCTTGGGCGAAGGCGTGGCATTTTCTCTGGTGAAAAAGTTGCTTGCACTGAAAAATTCCCAAGGCGTGGCGGGTGTGGAAGTGATTCTTTTGTCGCGAAATAGCGCCGATACGGGGCTGCGTATTTTCAATGCCATCGAACGTCACGGGTTGAATATTACGCGGGCGGTTTTTTCCAGAGGGGAGACTCCATGGAAATATGCACAAGCCCTAGGTGTCCATTTGTTCTTATCGGCGGATGCGGGGGATGTGCGTTTGGCGCTGGATGCCGGAATTGCAGCAGCGACAATTTTACCCTCGGCATTGGGAGACCAGTCTTCGGAACAGTTGCGCATTGCCTTTGATGGAGATGCCGTGGTGTTTTCCGATGAAGCGGAGCGAATCTACAAGACCCAGGGCTTGGACGCTTTCATTGAGCATGAACGTTCCAATGCCAATACGCCCTTGGCCAGCGGTCCGTTCCGTCCTTTTCTCGAAGCCCTTCACCGGCTACAACGTGACAGTGATCCCCAGCGCGCTCCCATTCGCACGGCCTTGGTCACGGCGCGTAATGCCCCTACCCATAAACGCGTGGTTCATACACTGCGTGCTTGGGGAGTGCGGATCGATGAGGCGGTATTCTTGGGGGGGGTAGCCAAGGGGCCGGTATTGAATGCCTTCGGTGCCGACATTTTTTTTGATGATCAGACCCAGCATTGCGACTCGGCCCGGCAGCATGTGGCAACAGGACATGTGCCAGGCTTTGAAAAGCCGTGATTTCAAGGGGAGCGTGGGGTGTGCAGGTGTTGGTAAAGTTCTCGTGCGGTTTCGAGTAACCCCTCGTAGCCATCTCGCATCTGATCGGGGAGCGCAGGGTCCCCCAAAAGCACTCCCAAGGTTTCTGTCAGGCTGAATAGCAGTCCTTTGGCGGCGCCTGTGGCAATGTGACCCTGTTCCAAGGCTTGATGGATATGGTCCAACCCTTCCTGAAGATGGGTTTTGTCGGGCAGTGGAGATGGTGTGTTCATAAAAGGGAACTCTAGGATATCAATGGCGGGGATGGCGGAAACGCCAGGCCATGTGCCACATTCCCACAGCGCAGGCCCAAGCGATGACTTTGGCGGTGTCAGAGTCGATGATCAGCAAATTCATCTGTAACGCGATGGCGAATACGGTAATGTTTAGCGCCAGAATGGCAAAAACAGCAAAGGGAACATTAAAGGATGGGAACATATCGTCGTCACCGTGTCACAAGGGATCAGGATGCGTCAGGATGACTGATTCTTTGCTGTAATGCAAGCGTCATGATGAGCGTGGTGCCTTCAATGAGGGAGATTTTTCCAGAGTGACAGGGGGGGCTGTCGGAAATGGGGAAACTGCCCTAAAATGTTTTGGCTATGAAACCCTATCATTACAAGCGAAGAATCGTTCAGGTGCTCATGCTGGGACTGATGTGTGCCATCCCAGCGCTGGGAGTGTTTCGTCTCGATCTGGCCTCCGCCAGTTTCGTTATTTTTGGACATGTGGTCTGGTGGGATAATTTCCTGTTCTTGGCGGGGTTGGCTTTGGCACTGTTGGCCGCGCCATTGTTGACCTATGTTACCGTCGGATCCTTGTGGTGCGGTTGGGCCTGTCCCCAGAACCTGTTGACGGAATGGGCCGATGCCTTGACCTTTCAATGGTTGGGTAAACGGGCTGATGTGCGGGTCGATGGAGAGGGGATGGTGGTGGCCCCCCATAAAAATCGTCTGAATAATTGGTTTTTTCTGGGTTTTCGTCTGTTTGCACTGTCTCTGATACTGGGCGTGACGGTATTTTCCCTGTTTTATTCCCCCGGAGAGGTGTGGGGTTTTATTTTGGGAACGCACCCCCGTCAAGCCAATATGGCAATCATGCTGGCTTTTACGGTGTTACTGGTGTTCATCGATATCGCCGTAATCCGACATTTTTTTTGTGACTATGCGTGTTTTTATCGCATGGGCCAACGCTTGTTTCAGACCAGTGACGCCTTGCACATTGTGTATGAAGCTCCGCGAGCGAGCGCCTGTACGAAATGTCATTATTGCTCCACGGTGTGCCCGGTACATATTCAGCCAAATCGCATTCAACCTCACGATGTATGTATTGATTGCGGGGAATGTGTCGATGCCTGTGACCGGTTGCAGAAAAAAAATGGTCAAAGCGGATTACTGACTTTTTCCAAGAGCATACCAGCCGCGGCTGCATCCGCACAAAAACCTCTGTTTGGATCCCATCTTGGGTTGTTTCGTCTGGGAGTCGCGGCGGTTTTTGTGCTGGGTTGTGGTCTTATGGCCTGGGGAATCATGACGCAAAAAAATATCGATGACGGCAAACTGCAGGCCGAGCAAGATCGTATGCTACGCATTTCCCATGTGTGTACGCCGCGTTGCTCAGCGCTGCGGGCGGCTTGTGGCAGTGCCAATATGGCGGCCTGCTATCAGGCGGCCGGTTGTACGTGTCAATGTTCACTGGACCAGGACCCCACCAATGAGTTGCATGATACCTGGCAGCAATGCGTCACGCTCAATGCCAAGCATTTGCACGAATGGGAATCTCGCGTTTCCGCCGCTGGACGAGCACCATGAGTGCTTCTGGGACGACTTCGTCCCTAGGGGCATTTTTTATTCGCCATTTCGGGTCGGGTCGCCTCGATCAGGATCATCTGCGCCCATTGAGTGGAACTCCGTTTGCTACAGTCCGGCGACGATTGCATTACTACTGCCGTTCATTTTGGAATGTGGATTTGCGACTGGTATCCACGGGTCATGCTTGGAGTGATAAGGAAGGGCGGCAGTCTTATTTGCAACAGGGAATACTTTACTTGCCTGAGACCTTTGATGCTTGGTATGGGATACCAGGGCGCGAGGTGTATCGTGCGGCAGTGGCCCATGCCATTTGCCATTTGCGCTATGGGGAGCAGTCCTTTGCCGTGTTTCGAGGGGACGCATTGACTCGATGTCTGATCGATATCGTCGAAGATGCGCGAATTGAGGCTTTGGCCATGAGGGAATTCCCGGGCCTGAATCGTCTCTGGAAGGGATTGCATGGTGCCACCCCTGAAGCGACCCCGCGCGCAGGAAATTATTTTGAGCGGTTGGCCCGTGCTTTGATTGATCCTGCCTATGAAGATCCGGACGAGTGGGTTCGGCTCGGTCGGAGTCAGTTCTATGAAGGCCCTTTGCCCATGGAGAGTGCGGAATTTTCGGGAGATTTGGGAAGCCGTTTGGCCCAAGCGTTCCGGCGCAAAAAAATCCCTTTCAAAGCCCAGCAGGATAGGGTGCGTATCCCTTATCGCGATGACAATCGCTACTGTTGGCGTACGGAAGGGGGGGGGCGAGAGAACTCAAGTCGAGTGGCAAAACTCAAGAAGAATCGCCGATTCAAATTCTTTGGGCTGAATGTAAATCTGGTGGATGAGTCGGATAATCCCTCTGCCAAACAGTTTTCTCTTTTTGCGGCATTGTTCAATTTTCAGCTGGATATTGGCGTGTCGACGGAGGATAAGGATACCGATGCCCTAGGGGTCTATCGTTATCCTGAATGGGATTACAAACTACAGATTGAGCGGCCTTCCTGGGTTCGGGTATTGGAAAAAATACCAGATTTGGGAGAGGCAAGTTTGGTGGATGATATTATTACCCAGCATAAGTCATTGATTTCAAGAATGCGATTCATGCTGGATGCATTACAGCCGGAAGAGAATCAACGCTTGAGAAAGCTGGAAGAGGGGGATGAAGTCGATCTCAATGCGGCGATTCGGGCGCAATGTGATATTCGCTTAGGCATTCCGCCGGATATGCGGATCATGATGAGAACCCTGCGCAAGAATCGGGATATTGCCGTACTGGTATTGCTCGACTTGTCGCGTTCCACTACAGAAAAGCTCCCCGGACAAACCCACAGCGTGCTCGAATTGACTCGTCAGGCCTGCGTCTTGTTGGCCGATGCTATCGGTAAGGTGGGGGATCCGTTCGCCATTCACGGATTCTGTTCGGACAGTCGGCACAACGTCAGTTATTACTGTTTCAAGAATTTCGATCAGCCTTACGATGGATTAGCCAAAGCGCGCATGGCGGGCATGAAAGGGAAACTGTCCACTCGTATGGGGGCAGCCATTCGTCATGCTACGACGCATCTTGAGTGGCAAAAGAAAGGGCGTAAGCTGCTTATCCTGTTGACGGATGGGGAACCTGCCGATGTCGATGTGCGGGACCGGAAATATCTCCGCTACGATACCAAGCGTGCTGTGGAAATGGCAGCACAAGAGGGGGTTCAAACCTATTGCATGACTCTGGACCCCCGTGCGGACCAATATGTTTCCGGTATTTTTGGCGCGCGCAATTATCTCGTGGTAGATCACGTGGCCCGTCTCCCGGAAAAACTGCCTCTGCTTTATGCGGGGTTGACCCGGTCTTCCTGAGGGGCAACGGGGGTTGGCGGCAAACCCAGCGCCAATTGACGGTACAGAGCCTGGAGAATGTCACTGCGGGAGATGATTCCTATCACGTATCCGCCGGCATCTACGACAGGAACATGGGGTGCAGGCTGGTTCATCAAATCCGTAACCAGTTGAGGGAATGGAGTTTCCGGGTGCGCACGGTACATGTTTTGAGCCATCACCTCTTTTACCCATTGGGGCTGACCTTGGGGTGCCCCGAAAGGCAACCATTGCCGGACCATGGTTCGGACGGACTGCAAATGAATGTCCGGCAATGTGTTGAGAAAATCATGTAGCGTGATGAGCCCCTGTAATCGTCCTTCTGCATCCGTGACCGGCAACGCTTCACAGCGATGAATTTGAAGCAGGGACCAGGCGTGGCTGAGGGAAGTATCGCCAGTGACCGTAAGCGGAGAGCGAGTCATGATATCGCGGCAGGTGAGGTGTTGCTGGCGTTGGTAGGCGTGGTTGACTGCCAGATCGAAGAGGGTTACCAGCTCGCTTTCATCCACATCGACAAAGGTGTCCCGTTGACGAAAAGCATGGTCCAGATCTTCGTGGAGTAAGATCGTATGTTCCTGTGGAACGGGCGTGGGCGATGGGGCAGTGGCGAGTCTGGGGGCCAGTTGGGGGTAGGAGCGGCGCAGTACTCCGCGATTGATGAGTAGGGCCAGGCCTGCCGCCAAAAAAGTATTGGCGGCGATGGCTGCAATCAGTTTTTCCAGGTCAACCCAGTGATGGGGCGCTGCAAGGACGACCAGCAAGGCCAATGATCCTCCAGGAGGGTGAACGCACTTGAAGCGCGCCATGAGCCATATGGCTCCCCCTACGGCAAAGGCGGCGGCCAGCAGGGGCGAGGGAATCAGAGCGAGGCTGATGAGGGCGCTGGCCGCGCTGGCCATATAGCCTCCTACCAATGACCAGGGGGCGGCTGCGGGGCTATGGGGGAGCGCATAGAGAATCACGGCACTGGCGCCAACGGAGGCGAGTAGTCCGCGATCCCCCACGGGAACCAGAAACAGGCAGAATCCGGCAATGCCGATGAAAAGAAAGCCGCCCACGGAAGAGCGCAGGCGTTCGGCTGAAGAGAGGGGCTGGCCATCCACACACAAGAAAGCACGTCCCAGATTTCTCCAGGAATATGTTTCCGGGGAGGGCTTCATCGTCCGTGTGGGCCTTCCGTAACGGCCCACACTGCGGCTTCCAAGCGTGAATGAAAATTGAGTTTTTTAAGCAGGTTGCGAATATGAACCTTGACGGTACTTTCCATGATGCCGAGTTCGCGGGCAATCAGTTTGTTTGAGAGGCCTTGAGCCAGACAGTTGAGAATCATGGACTCCCGTTCCGTCAGATCTGAAGGTTGGCGCAAGTTCTGCAGGGACTCGTCACGCAGGGCAGCAGCCAGATAATGGGTGAGGGTTTTGCTGATGACGGTTCTTCCGAACATGACTTCGTTTAGCTGGGCAATCATCTGGTCGGGTTCTGTATCCTTGAGCAAGTAACCTTCCGCGCCAGCGCGAATCGCTGCCATGAGATCCTGGGGGGCATCGGAAACCGTGAGAATGATGACGCGGGTTTCGAGGCCGGAATTCTGGATGTGCTGCAAAGTGGCGATGCCGTCCTTTCCTCCCTTCATGTTAAGGTCGAGGAGAATCATGTCGGGTTTCAGTTCCAGGGCCAGCGCAATCCCGTTGTCACCGTTTTCCGCTTCGCCAATGGTTTTGAAATGCGGGGTGGAGGCCAGCAATTGAATCACTCCACGGCGAAACAGCGGGTGGTCGTCAATGACAAGGACGCGAATATCGTGGGGAGGTAGGGGGATCGACAAGGAGGAACCTCAGTGAAGGGGCGGAGGGGAATATGGGGTTTGTGCGATGAAGGTTAGGGTAATGCGTGTCCCTCCTTCGGCACGTGGGCTGAAATGAATTTGCCCTTTGAGGAACGTCGCGCGTTCACGCATGATGGTTAGGCCAAAATGGGGTCTGTCGGCAGAGGGTTCCGTCAGACCCTTGCCATTATCTTCAACCATCAGTTCTACTTGGCGCAGGTTATTTGCGGTCAAGGTGACCTGAGCCCAGGTCGCGGCAGCGTGTCGTTCGATGTTGATCAGGGATTCGCGGATGAGTCGGCTGAGATGGACCTCTTCATTGGCGTTGAGTTCCAGATTGTTCATATGTTGTTTGAGGACAATGTCAAAACCGCAGCGACGGGAAGCTTCCTGAACGATCGCCTCCAGTTCTTCGGTGAAATGGGTATGTCCGGGCGTCAGGCGAAAGGTAGTGAGAAGTTCACGCAATTCACGGTAGGCGCTGTTAAGCCCCGTTTTCAGTTCGTCTACGGTGGCTTGAACGGCATCATCCCCTGAGGGTTTTACCCGGGTTTGCAGGAGCGACACTTGGATCTTTAAATAGGAGAGAGATTGGGCCAGGGAGTCGTGCAGTTCTCGAGCGATGACGGCGCGCTCCTCGTAAACGGCCAGACGGTGACGTTCCTCGGCGCGGCGGGCGTTGGCCAAGGCCGTGGCCACATGTCGTGCCAAAGTTTCCAGCACTGGGGTTTGCCAGGCTGCCAAAGGGGTCCCTGCTTTTAACTGGAAGGGCATGACTCCTTGCCAGGTTCCCCCTTCCATCAGCGGGATACTGACCAAGTGTATGTTGCCGACCTGATGCTCCGTGATTCCTTGGGGCGCTCCAGAGCCAAAACAGATATTGCATCCGAGTGAATCGCACAGGGCGGCGCGTTCCGCTTCAGGCAACGGAGTGGCCAAGGGATAGGCGCGGCTGTCTTCCTCACGGCGCACACAGAGAATTCCTGGGCCCAAACCCAAGGCTTGTTCCACATCCACCAGCAGGGCAAGCAGAACCTCCTGGTTTAATTCCGAATCTGCCAGACGGCTGGCGGTACGATAGAGCAGTTGCAAAGAGTGATTGCTTTGTTGCAACTCGCGGGTTTTTTCTTCTACCAGATTTTCCAGCCCGCTGTAGAGGCGGGAAAGTCGCTCCACCATGGTGTTGAAGGCCTCGCCGAGATCCCCCAGTTCATTGGCAGGGTTGTTCGCGATCCGTATGGAAAAACGCCCGTTTTTTACCGCCAGTGCGGCCTTGTGCAGGGTATCTAGGGGAGAAAAGAACTCCTGTTGCAGGCGCTGCAAAATGGACAGCGTCAAAATTATGGCAAGAAAAAAAACCGCTCCCTGCACCCAGCGCAGGGTTTGTATGCTGGATTCGAGGTCTTGCTCCAGGGCGCCGACAATCTGGTCGATCTCATGGGTGAACGGAGGAATGGAACGCTGTAGCCAGAGTTCATCGCCGGCCTTGGAAGGGGAAATCAGTTGGGGGCGAATGCGTTCGCGCCAGGTGCTTTGAATGTGGAGGGGGAGTGTGCTGGTGGCGGGGATCAGATGGTTTTGCTTCAGGTCGGACAAATGGTCGATACGATGTTGCATGTCGCCGAGGGTCTTCTCAAAAGAATCCCTGGGTTGTTCTGAACGTTCTACTACCAGACGCCATAACAGCATACGCATGGCGGCGGTTTCGTTGAGTACGCTGGATTCTCCGGCAGTGTGACGCGTCATATTCCAAGCGCTGAGAACGGACATCAGTAGCAATAGCAGTAGCATCCCCACGGAAACTCCCAGCCGTACCCGCAGTGAACGCAGCCAGGCAGGCGCAACAGGTGCCGTTTCCTGCAGCGCTGGGGCAGGAGCGGTCAACGGGGGGGTCAAAGAGTCGTGACGGGCCATGATCTTACGCCGATTATAGAGTTTGATACAAAATCAAAAGAAATTTTCAAGCAAATGATCGGTTTCATTTTTTCATATTTATGGCGAAGGTTGAATACACCTTTAGTGGTAGATGGGCTGAGAGTGGCTACCCCTTCATTGTCAAGCAGGATACGGCAATATTTGCGACTATGACTCACTTGCCCTGCAGGGGGGCAATCCTGAAACCGAATCGACATTGATAGTGAGGATTGATCATGAGCTTATACGAACAATTGGGCGGTGATGCTGCCGTTAACGCAGCTGTGGATATTTTTTATCGCAAGGTATTGCAGGATGATCGCATCAGTCGCTTCTTTGTGGGGGTGGATATGGACAAGCAAGCGGCCAAACAGAAGGCTTTTTTGACCATGGCCTTTGGGGGGCCCAACAGCTATACGGGGCTCGATATGCGTCGCGGCCATGCTCATCTGGTGGCCCAAGGGTTGAATGACAGTCACTTTGATGCGGTGGTGGAAGATTTGGCAGCCACTCTCAAGGAACTGGGGGTATCGGATGCACTGATAGGTCAAGTGGCGGCGGTTGCCGAAACGACTCGCAACGACATCCTAGGCAAGTAGACTGCTTGGTTAACATCTGCATGGTTTGGCAGATGTTCGATTTCCCCCCCGAGGTGACCAAGGTGACCGCGGGGGTATTTTTTTGGGGAGGGAAAGCATTGTGGCGATGATTGAATTGGGGGGCAAAGTGTATGAATGTGCGCCGCCTCACTCGGTCTTGGAGGCTTTGACCGCACAGGGGGAAGCGATTCCTTCGGGGTGTCGGGCAGGAGTGTGCCAATCTTGTCTCATGCGTTGTCTCAAAGGAACTCCCCCGGCCAAAAGTCAAGAAGGATTAAAAACCTCTTTGGTTCAACAGGGGTATTTTCTGGCCTGTCGTTGTTATCCTGAGTCTGATTTGACGGTCGCCCTAGGGGATGGACCGGGCTTGCGTCAGAGCGCGATCGTCGTGCGGCGGGAAATGCTGAATCGGGATATCCTGGCCTTGTACTTGCGTCCAGAAGCTCCGTTCGCTTATCGACCGGGTCAGTTTTTACGTCTACATAAAGAGGCCAATTTGTCTCGGTGTTATTCTCTGGCCAGTGTTCCCGAATTTGAGGATACGCTGGAACTCCATGTGCGGCGGATTCCCGATGGTCGGGTGAGTGGCTGGGTACATGACACTCTGGCGGTAGGGGAAACAGTGGAAATCGGTGATTCCACGGGGCACTGTTTTTATGTGCCAGAACGTCAGGATCACCCCGTTCTTTTGTTGGGGACCGGTTCGGGTTTGGCTCCGCTCTATGGTATTGTGCGCGATGCTCTGGCGCAGGGACACCATGGTCCAGTGTGGTTGTACCATGGGAGTTACGCGCTGGAAGGGCTCTATAGACAGGCGGCGTTGCAGGAGTTGGCGCGCCGCTACCCCAATTTTCACTATGTGCCGTGCGTTGACCAGACGGGTGCTGCGGCCGAGGCTTTGGGGGCGCGAACTGGCACGGTACTCGGGGCTTTGGTCGCGGATCATGGGGGATTTTCCAAGGCACGAGTATTTCTTTGCGGCAATCCGGACATGGTGAAGGATGCCCGCCTGAAAATCTTTCTGGGGGGGGCTTCCATGGCGGATATTTTTGCTGACCCTTTTCTCCCATCAGGTTCCTGATCTCTAGCAATTTTACCTGAGAAGTGAAGTCGCGCCCGACTTGAGTTTCTGTGAGAAAATGTACCATGTGGGCCTTTCGCTGGGTTCGATTCTGGTTGCAGAGGAGAAATTAATGGGTACACGTTTAGACGACACCGTACTGGATCAGCTTTTTTCGGCAGCACGCACGGCCCATGCGTTTACGGATCAACCGTTGCCTGCAGGGACGCTGCAAAAACTCTACGAACTGGCTTGTTGGGGTCCCACCGCTTTCAATGCGCAACCGGCACGCTTTGTCTTTGTGCAGTCGGAGGCTGGAAAATCCCAGTTGATTCCCTCGCTGTCTCCTGGGAATGTGGCCCAAGTGAAGGCCGCACCGCTGACGGTCATTGTGGCCTATGACCAGCGATTCCATGAATTTTTGCCGCGCGTATTCAAAGGTTATGATGCCAAACCCCTCTACGATAATGCGCCTGAATTGATTGAATCTACAGCATTTCGCAACAGCACCCTGCAGGGTGCTTATTTGCTCATGGCGGCGCGTGCCTTGGGGCTGGCGGTGGGTCCCATGTCGGGATTCAATGCGGCAGTCTTGGAACAGGAGTTTTTTCCTGATGGGCGATATCGGGCCAACTTTCTCATGAATATCGGGTATCCCGCTGCTTCAGGAAACCTTCCGCGAAATGAGCGACTTCGCTTTGATGAAGCGGTGACCGTGATTTGAGGAGGCCGGACCGTGGACTGGGCATGGTTGAAGAAAGAAAGAACAATTGCCGATCCCGGCTTTAATCGCTGGCTGGTCCCGCCAGCGGCCTTGGCGATACATTTGTGCATCGGTATGGCCTATGGTTTTTCGGTATTTTGGTTGCCCTTGTCGAAAATGGTGGGTCAGACCTGTGCCAAAAACATGTCGCTCTGGACAGAGCTTTTTACGACCCAATGCGATTGGCGCATTTCCAGTCTGGGATGGACATTCACCCTTTTTTCGTTTTTTTGGGTTCGGCGGCAGCCTTGTTCGGCAGTTGGCTGGAACATGCCGGCCCGCGCAAGGCGGGAGTCTTGGCGGCATCCTGCTGGGCCGGTGGTCTGTGGCTCTCGGCCTGGGGAATTTACCTCCATCAATTGTGGTTGATGTGGTTGGGATCAGGAGTCATCGGCGGCATTGGCCTCGGGCTCGGCTACATATTGGTTTTTCCTGTCCATCCTCGCCACTTCATGAGTGAAGCTGAATTGGCAAGGGAGCGCGCTTTGGCCCATGAACGCCTCGAGGTTTCGCAGAAACCCGCCGATGAGGAGGGTATCCGCCCCCCCCCATTCATCGGTCCAACCCCTTGACCGTTATGCTGTCTTGGGTGGCTGTGTCGTTACCTTTGGCTTGGGGCGCTTCGGTGACTCTGAGCAAGGCGTGGGTATTGCTTCACTGAACGGTGGCGAGGAAAGTTATGACGGATTCGAGGGGGACCAGTTGGGCCGTGGCTTCCTGTCTCCCCTGAACTTCCACGGCGCCGTTCTTGAGGTTGCGTTCTCCCACCACAATACGCCAGGGAGTCCCCATGAGTTCCTGGTCGGCCAGCATGACTCCCAGTCGTTCATCCCGGTCATCGAAAAGCACATCCCAGCCGTGGGCGCACAGTTCTTCATAGAGTCGCTGTGCGTTGTCGCGCACTGAAGGGCTTTTCCCCAGTCCTAAGGCGATCAAGCTGATCTGAAAGGGGGCCAATGCCGCAGGGAAACAGATGCCGCGAGAGTCGTGATGCTGTTCGATGGCCGCTGCAACGATACGGCTGATTCCGATTCCATAACAACCCATTTCCATCCAGTGGGACTGTCCTTGTTCGTCCAGAAAGGTGACGTCCATGGCCTGCGTGTATTGATTGCCGAGTTGGAAGATATGGCCGACTTCAATGCCTCGCGCCAGTTCCAGAGTGCCTTGTCCGTCGGGAGAAGGATCGCCACTCACCACATTGCGTAGGTCTGCGATGTGATGGGGTTCGGGAAGGTCACGGCCAAAGTTTACCTGAATCAGATGGTGGTCGATCTGGTTGGCACCGCAGGCAAAATTGCCTAGAGTCATGACGGCATGATCAGCCCAGACAGGGATGTTGTCAGGCACCCCCACGGGGCCCACAAAGCCTTTGACCGGGCCGCCCAACCACTGGGAAATTTCGTTTTCTGTGGCGAAGCGGAAGGGGCCGAGAAGCTTTGCAGTTTTGACCTCGTTGAGTTGATGATCGCCGCGTAACAGCAAGAGGTGGGGGAGTTGTTGTTCATCCATGACCAGCAGGGATTTGACAACCTGTGTCAAGGGAAGATCGAGGGCTGTAGCCACGGCTGCACATTCGCTGATTCCGGGAGTGGGTACACGGGCGAGCGGGAGTGTCGCTTCTGGACGGGGGGTAGAGGGGGGTAACGCTGTGGCAAGTTCCACATTGGCCGCATAGGAAGATTGGGGGCAAAATGCCAGGGCATCTTCT
>VFSW01005254.1_pt1 | contig 19189 bp, 19 predicted proteins | sample 5358111 | NCBI WGS metagenome assembly VFSW01 (sample SAMN11554181, study PRJNA540505) | mine drainage metagenome | isolation source: sediment from site ElyBrook_90M | place: USA: Ely Copper Mine, Vershire, VT | collected 2017 | reverse complement strand
CCCGCCGCCTTTGAAACCGAGAATTACAGTGCCCGCAAAAATGCGATCGAGCAGGAAGTGAAAGAGCACGAGGAAATGGCTTTTGAAGAACTTCAGCAGGAAGCCAACCAAAAAAGTATCGCGGTGATCCGCACCCCTACCGGGTTTGTACTTGCTCCCACGCGCAACGACAAAATTCTAAATCCCGAAGAATTCGAGAAGCTCCCTGAGTCAGACCTTCAGAAAATAAATTCATCCATTTCCGAGTTGCAGGAAAAGCTTCATGACACCCTGCATCAGATGCCAAAGCACGAGCAGGAGGGACGCGAGAAGTTTCGCGCGCTGAATGCCGAGGTTGCGGTCTTCGCCGTGGAGCACTTGATTGACGATCTCCGGCGAAAGTACGCCGACCTTTCTCAAGTGGTGAGCTTTCTGAATGGGGCGCAAAAAGACATCATTGAAAACGTGGACGCGTTTCTTAACCCGCCCGAGAATCCTCTGGCGGCGATGATGGGCGTGTCCGCCCCGATGGGATCGAGGGACTCCGCGTTGCTGCGTCGGTACCAGGTGAACGTACTCATCGATCATTCCGAAAATCACGGCGCGCCTGTCATTTATGAAGATCATCCCACCTATCAGAACCTGATGGGGCAAGTGGAATACATGGCTCGCTTGGGCGCGCTTTCGACGGATTTCAATCTCATCCGCGCAGGCGCCCTGCACCGGGCAAGCGGCGGATACTTGATTCTGGATGCCTATAAAATGCTTTTGCAGCCATATGCCTGGGATGCGCTGAAACGGTCATTACTTTCTTCCCAGATTCGGATTGAATCCCTGGGGCAGATGCTGAGTCTTGTCAGCACGGTTTCCCTGGAACCCGAGCCGATTCCTTTGAACGTGAAGGTTGTTCTGGTTGGCGAGCGATTGTTGTACTACCTGCTTTGTTCTTTCGATTCCGAATTCAGCGAGCTCTTCAAGGTGGCCGCGGATTTCGAAGAGCATATGGATCGCAGCCCGGACACTGACCTCTTGTACGCGCAGTTAGTCGGTGCGATCGCCCGCCGGGAGGGACTTCTTCCTTTCGACCGAGGGGCCGTTGGGCGGGTGATCGAGCACAGTTCGCGCAAGGCCGGAGATTCGCAGAAGGTCCTGACTCACCGCCGAACTCTTGCAGATCTGCTGCGCGAAGCCGATTACTGGGCCCGCGAGGCCGCTCAGTCGGCAGTACGTGCGGAAGACATTCAACGAGCAATCGACGCCCAGAATCGCCGCTCGGATCGCATTCGATAACTATTGTTGGAAGAAGTTCTGCGCGGGACCCTTCTGATTGACACCCAGGGAGAAAAGGTCGGCCAGGTGAATGGACTTTCGGTTGTCGAACTGGCTCACTTCGCATTCGGTCACCCTACGCGAATCACGGCTCGAGTCCGGATGGGAAAGGGAGAAGTTATTGATATTGAGCGGGAAGTGGAACTCAGCGGCCCCATCCATTCCAAGGGTGTACTCATCTTGTCCGGCTTTTTGGGAGCGCGGTATGCAGCCAATCATCCGCTCTCGTTGTCCGCCAGCTTGGTTTTCGAACAATCTTACGGCGCCGTGGAAGGCGACAGTGCTTCTTCAGCGGAGCTTTATGCTCTTCTCTCCGCTCTCGCCGGACTTCCCATCAAACAGTCCTTAGCTGTCACCGGATCCGTCAATCAACACGGTCAGATTCAAGCGATCGGCGGAGTCAACGAAAAGATCGAAGGTTTCTTCGATCTGTGCAAGGCCCGCAATCTGTGTGGACAAGGCGTGATCATACCGGCTTCCAATGTTCGACACATCATGCTGCGAAGCGACGTCGTAGATGCGGTCCGCGCAGGCAAATTCAAAATCTATGCCGTGGAGAGTATCGACCAGGGAATCGAGATTCTTACAGGTGTACCGGCTGGTGAACGCGACTCTTCCGGGAAGCTCCCTGACGGCAGCGTGAATCAAAAAGTGGAAGCACGGCTGATCGAATTCGCTGAGAAAAGGCTGGCCACCGGGCGCGGCCATCAGGCAGAAGCGGAACAATGAGCGAGCCCAACCCCATGTTTGCCGTTCGGCGGATTCTCGTGGCGCTCGATGCATCTCCACATAGCCTGGCGGCCCTCGACGCTGCCGTAAATTTGGCAGCCGGAATGAATGCCGAGCTGGTGGGACTCTTCGTCGAGGACACAGCGTATTTGCGCCTTGCCGAGATCCCCTGTGCCCGCGAATTCCTCTATTTTTCCGCTAACGAAGTTCCGCTGAGTCGGGCGAGTATGGAATCAAGGCTCAAAGGTCAAGCCGAGCAGGCTCGAAAAGCCCTGGCGGCCGTTGCGCATCGCGCCAAAATTGAGTGGTCATTTCGGACGGTGCGAGGGGATGTTACATCTGAAGTCCTGGCTGCCGCGGGCGATGTGGATCTGCTGGCCATCGGCAGACGTGGATGGTCATTGGATCGGAGACTTAGAATTGGTTCCACGGCCCTCGAACTTTCGGCTAGCTCTATCCCCGTGCTTCTGTTGCGAGAGAGCGGATTGCCTCACGGAGCATCTGTGGTGGTTTATTACGACGGTTCGCCGGCCGCGAAACGTGGGTTGGCTGCGGCCCTACAGTTGGAAGATGCCGGCATGGACGGCATCACTGTGCTTCTCGATGCAGCAAACCCGGACGATGCAAAGCTGCTCCAGAACGAAATCGAGGCGCTGACACGGCGCACGACCCACACTCTGATGTATTGTCAAATTGATCCAAACGACAAGGCGAGCCTCCTCCGGGCGCTTGAGCCCGAAAGGCAAGGAGTGTTTGTCTTGGGAGGACGGGAGTTCCTCAAGAAGCTCCCGCCACTTGATGTACTTCTGCGTGAGACCGAGATGTCTCTGCTATTGCTTGGGAGCGAGCCAGACGCAAGGATCCAGTAGAAAAATATTTGGTCCAGCTCGGCGCATAACTATAGCGAAAAGCTAGAATATCGCCGGGGATGCACGATTTCCGATCTCTCTCAAATTAATCCGCAGCCACTTTCTGAAGTGCCGCTCGAAGAGGCTTCGCCGCGTAAAGGACTTTCAGGGTCTTTGCGAGGTCGTCGAACGACAGTCCGGAATTTCCGGTGAGCGTTCCTACACCGGTTTGTACGACAACATCGTCTATCGAAAGCAATCCCTGAAGCTTTCCTGCGGTGTCAATTACTGGCAAACGCCGCACTTTTGCCTGAGCCATCGCCGCCAATGCGGCACGGAGATCATCATCCGGTTTGCAGGAAACGACTTTGCCTGAGGCAACTTCATTCACCGTCAATTCGCTCGGCCGCTTGTTCCGTGTACCTAGAGCAACGCAGATGTCCCGGTCAGTTACCAGGCCAACGACCTTTTCCTTAGAATCGACTATAGGAAGAATCCCGCAGTTTTGCCGCCACAGGATTTCCACGGCAGATGCCAAGTTCGTCTCTGGACTACAATAAGCCGGCGGTTTCGCCATAACCTCTGTAACTTTCATGGTCTTTACTCCCTTTCTCCTCGAGATCATTACACCTGTCTCGTGGAGCCATTCCTTGGGCCGGTATGCCTAGCAGTACATGGACAAAACCCAGTCTCCATTTTCCGGGTCTGTCCTCTATCAGGGCGTCGAACTTATTCAGCGTTGGTCTTCGTTCAACCGGCCAATTTAGCCGGTCCTGCAGCTCAACTTAGAGAGGCATCCGTAGCCCAGCGCTCTCATAAAAACAATAGCAAATGATAAGAGCTACCACAGTGATGCGGGTCACCCTTGTGCGCTCATGCTGTGACAGAGAAAGTAAAGGTGCGAGAAACTATGAAATAGAGAGTCCGGCTTCTTCTGGTTATGATCTGCCACATTCACCTCGAACGCTTTGACAAGCAAAACTGTTTTGTTCTCTTCCACACCCATTGGAAGTCATCTTCTCAAATCACCACCCGCACATTGCCCGCGGAATCGAAGGGAGTCGCTCTGGGAGCCGCACTTGGCTGCTGCATTGGCGCATGGGAGCTAGCCGTTTCTTCTTAATGGTCAAATTTGCATTCCCAGCCGAAACTGACGATCTGCTCACTTCCTCTCTTTCCAAAAGTATTTAAATCAAGCGGCGGAAATTCAGACCTGAACATCGGGCGTCCAGCAAAAGCCGTGCGAAGCCGATACGGCGAACGCGCACCGAAACATGCACACCAGTGATCTAGATCACTTCCATATTGCGGCTTGCACGCTCAGAGTGCGGATGTGGACACTTTTCAACGCGCAGGCAGCCGCAAGTCCACAGCGGTTCAAGAGCGCCGCAAGAACAGCATTGAGCAGCGCAAGGAAGCCTCAAGCGGGGGAAATACAGCCATGACAAGATTCGGAAAAATCGCCCTGATGACGTTGATCGTTCTATTCGCTGGGCTGCTGGTTACTGCGTCGGGCGATCCGTCGTCCGCGGCAGCCGATACCACCGGGGGCAAGACGCTCGAGAACTTGCAGTCAGCATTTGAGGGAGAAAGCAATGCCCATAACCGGGACGTTGCATTTGCGCAGAAAGCCAATCAGGAAGGCTATGGCGAAGTCGCCAGCCTCTTCCGTGCCTTGGCCCGAGCGGAAGAAATTCTCATGAAAAATGACGCGGCCGCCATCCGAAAGATGGGCGCCGAGCCTAAAGCGATAATTGCGCAGTTCTTGACTCAGTCCACTAAGAAGAATTTGGAATCGTCCGCTAACAAATTTGAGCGTTTTGAAAGTGAGAAGATTTATCCCAGGTTCATCATCCAGGCGCGAGCGGAAGGAAATGCGGACGCAGTCCGCTGTTTTGAATACGCGCGCGCGGTGGACGAACAGCATTTCAAGCTCCTCACAGAGGCCTTGAATAATGTGGAGAAAATGCGCGGAAAGAGTCGCACTTATTATGTCTGCCCGACTTGCGGCGCCACGTCGGAGCAGCCGGTTGAAGGAATATGCCCCATCTGTAGAAGTCCCGGGTCGTCATTTGAAAAAGTCAATTGACGGACTCGCCCCACACGGCGCAAACGCCGAAGTGCGTGGAGCGAAGTAGCGGGACATGAGATTTTTGAGGAGGTTCAGCGATGACCATTTCTGCACAATTGAGATCACACCTCGAACACGAACATGTCTCATATTCCCCCTTCTACCACATCCCGACACGCGCGGCGTCGTTTACAGCCGCCGTATTGCAGGTTCCGGGAGTAAAGGTAGCCAAAACGGTGGTCTTCCTTGCTGGTAGCAAGCCTTTGCTGGCAGTTTTAACGGCTTCCGACTACGTCAACTTGAAACAATTGGAGGCCGCGGTGGGCATGCCGGTGCATCTCCTGAACAAACAGGAGTGCGGCAAGCTGTTTCCCGACTGCGATGTCAGCGCGATTCCTCCATTCGGTGAACTGTACGGATTACCGGTGTACATGGATCAGGCGCTAGCCGACAATCCCGAAATCATCTTCAGTGCGGGCACTCGTTTCGATGCCATCCGAATGGGGAATGCCGATTTTATGCGGCTCGCGAAGCCGCACATTTGCACGTTCGCCGAGAAACCTTAAGGGAGAAGTCCTGACAAGATCAGAAAGCAGGTGTTCCAAGGCGAAAGGGGCCATCCATGAAGACGTCGTGCTCACCAAGAAAGTACTTGGTATGGCTGATTCTGAGCCTCTGCCCGCTTGTGGGTCTGGCGCAAGAACTCAAAGATATAGAGCTTCCATTGCCTCAAACCGACGGAGGCCGCCCCCTGATGCAAGTTTTGAAGGATCGGCAATCCACTCGCGACTTTCGCCCTGATGAACTCCCGCCGCAAATCCTCTCCAACATGCTCTGGGCGGGTTTTGGAATCAATCGTCCGGATGGCCGCCGCACTGCGCCTTCTGCCTCGAATAAGCAGGAGATCGATATCTATGTCGCCACAGCGGACGGGCTCTATATTTATGACGCCAGAGGAAATCGCCTGAGCCCCGTTCTTCGCGGCGATGTGCGAGCAAGGACGGGAATACAGCCATTCGTGAAGGATGCGCCCGTGAATCTTGTTTACGTGGCGGATCTGGCAAAAACAGGGGTTGATTCTGCGGAGCGCGACATGGATGTGGCGGCCGACACAGGATTTATCGCCCAGAACGTTTATCTGTATTGTGCCTCGGAGGGATTGGCGACTGTAGTTCGCGGCAGCATCGACCGGCGCGCCTTAGCCAATGCCATGCACCTGCGTCCGAACCAGCGAATCATCCTGGCCCAAACTGTGGGCTATCCGCGGAAGTGACAGGGCACAATTTGAAATGGAGATCGAGCGCCGGAGTTTTTGACCAGAATTGAAAGGGGAAGCGCTACCGCCAGAACTCCCATGTTGGGCCGCACTTCTGCTGTCGCTATCTTACGCCGGAGAGATGTGAGCGGGATCACTGTCCGGCTCATTGGTTGCTAGTACAAAAGTGCTTGTCGGAGGTATTCCATTGAGATCGTCAAGGAGGAACATATGACTGCTACGCTTGCCACATTAGTGAAAGATGTTTCGCAAGAAAATCGAGTCGACCATCCGGTTGTACAGCATCTCCAACGTCAATTCGCGAACGCTTTCGTCCTCTATGCCAACTACAAGCATTATCACTGGCAGATGTTTGGCCCCTTATTCCGGGACCTGCACCTGATGTTCGATGAGTTCGCAACGGACGTGCTCGGTACGACCGACGAATTGGCCGAACGCATTCGCATGATCGGACAGGATGTTCACAACGTTCAGCTGCGGCAAATGCAGGAGGCCGCGAGTGTTCACTCGGCTGTGTCTGGCCAATCGACGCAAGAGATGATCCAGGAGGCCGACGCAAACCTGCTCGTGGTGATTAAAGAGATGCGAGATGCCGCCAAGGCCGCAGACGAGAATAATGACCCGGGCACCGTCGACTTGTTTTCCAAGGTCGTGCAAATTCATGAAAAGCAGGAATGGTTTTTGCGTGAGATCTTGAAAAAGAGGGACGGTTTGGTCGCCTGACCAAAAGATGAAACAGGCCTACGTTCGATTCTATGCCGGCTTGAACGACTTCCTCCCACCCGATCGAAAAGGGCAGGCGACGGCCTGTTCATTTGAAGTCAGCGGGTCCGTCAAGGACATGGTTGAAGCGCTTGGCGTGCCGCACACGGAAGTCGACGTCATCCTTGTGAACGGCGAGTCGATGGATTTCTCATACCGGGTTCAAGGCGGTGACCAAATCAGTGTTTACCCGAAATTCGAGTCCATCAATGTTGCGCCACTAAAACGGTTGAAGCCTCATTTTCCGGGCGAAAGACGATTTATTCTCGATGCTCACCTTGGGAGACTGGCGGCGTATCTGAGAATGTTGGGTTTCGACGTCGTGTATCGCAACGACTTCCCGGATGAGGATCTTGCCCGGATCTCCGCACGCGAAGAAAGAATCCTTCTGACGCGGGACCAGGGCCTGCTGAAGCGTAACCTGGTGACGCAGGGTTACTGGATTCGGGCGACCTTACCCCGCGAGCAAGTGTTGGAGGTAGTCCGATACTTCGGCTTGGTTCCTCTGTTCGCCCCGTTTCGTAGATGTATGCACTGTAATACTGTCTTGCAAACGGTGCGAAAGGAATTGATCCTCGGTCGACTCTTGCCGGAGACCCGGCAATATCACCACGAGTTCTACATTTGTCCCAACTGCGATCGAATCTACTGGAAAGGCTCCCACTTTCGCCGGATGTGGAACTTCATTGAGGAAATTCGCAGCGGACCTGAACTGCGGCACTAAAAGAATGCACAGTGCTGGCCGCTAACTTCGGTAGCGATGCAACGAATCACTCATGTGACACCGAAGAGTGATACCCCAGCGTGATACCTCAAACTCAGGTTACAGAATGATTGTCCGCGATCTTAGCGCAAAGGCGAGGCTGTCTCGAATTCCTCGCGCAAGGATTGAGACGGTGTGCTGGAAAGCATGAGTTGCTCTCCCAGCCGCTCGAGCTTTTTCCGGTATTCCCCGACATCTATGGGTCTCCGTCCTACCCCGGATTCCATTGCCGCCCGTGCGACAGCCGACGCGACCCAGACCAGCGCCCGTGGGTCGAACGGCTTGGGAAGGATGTACTCAGGCCCAAACTGGATTCTTTCCACGCCGTAGGCCTGGCAGACCGAAGCCGGCACCTCTTCCCGGGCCAAAGCCGCCAGGGCATGTGTCGCGGCCAATTTCATTTCTTCATTGATCGCACTGGCACGAACATCCAATGCGCCCCGGAAGATAAATGGAAATCCGAGCACGTTGTTTACCTGGTTGGGAAGATCCGAGCGCCCCGTGGCCATGATGAGGTCGCTGCGCGCGCTGCGTGCATCCTCGGGAGTGATCTCCGGATCCGGATTGGCCAGGGCAAACACGATAGGACGAGGCGCCATGACCTTTAGCATATCCGGGGTCACGGAGCCTTTCGCCGAAAATCCGACCAAGACATCGGCATCGCGCAACGCTTCCGTCAAAGTCCGCAAGGCAGTCTGCTGGGCAAATCGCGCCTTATAAGGATTCATGCCTTCGGTGCGACCGGCATAAATCACACCTTTGGTATCCACCATCAGCATTCGTTCCGGCTGGACGCCCAATCGGAGAGAATGTCCGGCGCAAGCGATCCCTGCCGCTCCGGCACCGACGAACACCACGCGCAGCCGGTCGATTTGTTTGCCCACGATTGCTGAGGCACCCAGCAGCGCGGCTCCGCAGACAATGGCGCTTCCATGCTGGTCATCATGCATCACGGGAATCGACATGGTCTTGCACAGCGTTTCTTCGATGAAGAAACAATCCGGCGTCTTGATGTCCTCGAGATTGATGCCGCCGACGGTTGGCTCCAAAAGCTGACAAAATTTAATGATGTCCTCGGGCTTCTCCGAGTTCACCTCCAGATCAAAAATATCAATATCTCCAAAGCGCTTGAACAAGACAGCCTTGCCTTCCATGACCGGCTTTCCGGCGAGCGCTCCGATATTTCCCAAACCCAGCACTCGGGTGCCATTGGTGACAATGGCGATCAGGTTTCCTCGCGCGGTGTACTCGAAACTAAGTTCGGGCGACTTGGCGATCTCGCGGCAGGGTTCTGCCACGCCGGGTGTATATGCCAGGCTCAAGTCCAACTGTGTGCGACACGGCTTGGTTGGAATTACCTCAATCTTTCCCTTGCGTCCCCTGCTGTGGTAATCGAGCGCATCCTGTTTGCGTGTACTCATGAAAGAAACTCCTCTGCGGCCATAAGTACTGCTGGCCGAGGCCATTGTTTCTCGCATGGCCATTGTCGAGGGAAAAGCATGAAACGTTTGTGATCTGGAGCACACATAACTGCCATCGTGATCACATATATTCATAAGTTTGTGTGTCATTAAGACATAGACTTCGTGCGCAAGGGAGGTGCAATTGAAAGTCCTGCTGGCAATTGATGATTCGAAATTTTCCGAAGCCGCAACCCAAACTTTAATCGCACAAGTCCGCCCAAAAGAGGCCGAAGTGCGCGTGCTGCATGTCATTGAACTCTATCCGCTTTTTTCTGCCAGAAGACAACCGGCGCCGGAACTCGCCATGGCGAGCGAGGAGCACCGCCACCATGCTGACGCATTAGTGGCGCGGGCATCCAAAGCGCTGCGTGACGCAGGTTTTGATCGCGTGACGACGGCGGTGGGACAAGGCGACCCCAAAATTGTCGTCCTCGATTTAGCCGAAGAATGGAAAGCAGATTTGATCATGCTTGGTTCGCATGGGGAAAAGGATTGGACCCGTTTTCTGATGGGAAGCGTTTCGGAAGCCGTGGTTCGCCATGCCCAATGTTCTGTGCAGGTTGTTCGGATTCGTCCCGGACTCTGAACGATTGCGATTGTCCTTCTGGCCCAAATCGAGCGGCACAAAATCCAGAGGGACGGCTCGCGCCAAGTTTTCGGGCAGGAATGTGTCCGCCAGGATGCGGGCGGCGCTATGGTGCGGCAAAGGGGCCTAATTGGAGGCGTGTCTGGAGAAAGCGAAGGATCGTGTCGCGCGTGATCATCCCGACGATCTGTCCTTCGGAAACGACCGGTATCTGGTTGACGTCTTGCTTCTGCATGCGATCGAGAACACTGATGACGGGCTCGTCAGGCGACGTGCTGTGGACGCGATCGAGCGGGAACATGATGGCTTGAATTGACGTGTTGTTCCATTTTTCGCGCGGCACCGAGCGGACAGCGTGAACGGTTATAAAGCCGACGGGGTTTCCATCAGCGGCGACAATATGACAACGGCGGCCTGTCCGCAACACTTCATGGACATATTCCTCAAGCGAAATATTACGTGGAACCGTGGGCACGTCGTGGGTCATGATGTCCTCGGCGCGCACGCCGGTGAGTGAATTCCGGATGGCCACCTGCGCGTAGCTTTCTTGCGCCGCACTCAACAGGAACCATCCGATGAAGGCCATCCACAGGCCGCCCACCCAATTGCCATTCATCGCTTGCCAAATTCCGCCGAAGATCAATAAGTAAGCAAAAAATGTCCCCGATTTGGAAGCGATGCGCGTTGCTCGGGTGAAATCCTTAGTGATCCCCCATGCGATTCCCCGCAGGACGCGCCCGCCATCCAGCGGAAATCCCGGAAGCAGGTTGAACAGCGCCAGGACGAGATTGATTTGCCAAAGCCATTTGGAAGCCGCGGCCAGCATGGAATTTGCCGGGGCAGAATGCGCGACGAACCAGAAGCAGCCAGCGAGAAACATGCTGGAAAGCGGGCCGACGATGGCAATATTGAAATCCTGTACGGCCTTCTCCGCTTCACGCTGGATTTTCGCCAACCCACCGAATACGTAGAGAGTGATCGAATCGACGCGAATCTGATAGCGCATTGCCATCATGCTATGGCAAAGCTCGTGAAAGATAACCGAACCGAAAAAGAACACACTGGTAACAATTCCAAGAGTCCAGTGCTGCGCGGGAGTCCAAGTAGGATGTTGGGAGGCGAACTGAGTCCGCAGCGAGAGGGTAATCAGCAGGAAAATGATGAACCAACTGGGATGCACATAGATCGGAATGCCCAGGATTCGTCCGAGAGGAATGCCTGAACCAGGTGCAGGCTGCGCCATTGGGAGTCTCTCAATTTGGTTCTATCATGACGGAGGCCGGAAATCACCGCTTGCAGGGAATTTCTCCGCCGGAAGTTGCAATTTGGAGCGGTGACTCGCGCATCGTACGCGTATCTTGTCCCGGAAACAACGTTTGACAGCAACGCCTCGACCGCATTGATTTCCGGCAGGCTGCGTTTATGCTCCCTTTTCAATCTCGGCGACAGGTTCAGACTCCACTTGAACGCCGAGGCCCAATTCAGACTTCTTTTGAGCGCCCTGTCGCAACGCGTCCGGCGCGGCCCCAGGTGCGATACCAAGTAATTCTTCAAGACTGGTTCTGGGTGCGCCCGCAAGTTCCTCTACCGTGCAAATCGCTCTGTAAAGTCTCACAAAATCGGCCCATTCCGTTGCGGATCTGAAGCGGGCGACGTGAGTTCCCAATTCCATTTTCAGCCCCTCAATTGTTTCATCGTAAGTGTTTATGTGACTTCCGATTTGGCTGCTCATGCGTGGGTCACCTCAGCAACCTGGTTGTAATCGAGGCCGAACGCCGATGCTTCGGGTAAGCGTTCTGGACCGATGCGTGCTTCCTTAATGACCAGATCAGTTTCTACTTTTCTTATATATAAGACATTCCGTGCAGGGTCAGTGATGCCAATCACAGCCGACAGCGAATTGAAGGTTGCCCTTTCAATGCGCGGCGAAGGACCATTCTGCGACACTGCCTTTAGTGATGAACGTCACTGTTGCTTTCGCCTCGGTCTGGCTATATGAAGCAAGAGCATGATGGCACGTGATACGTTCCGCCAACAGCTCAATGAGGCAGGTCAAGGAAACCGGCATGCCTTGGCAGATCATCGCAAAATCAAGCAAAGACTGGGCGCTGCCCCCTAACCTGGTGGACTATGAGCGAGCCCGGCAGACATTCACGTGGGAAGATGCCCGCAAAGAGCTTGACGGGCTGCCGGGCGGGCAAGGGTTAAATATAGCTTATGAAGCGGTCGACCGGCATGCAAAGGGTTCCCTTCGCGATCATCTGGCTATCCGCTGGCTCGGAAAGAACGGCGAAGTTGAAGACTTTACTTACGGTCAGCTCGAGACCCTCACGAACCGATTCGCAAATGCGTTGCTGAATCTCGGAGTGAATAAGGGAGACCGCGTATATATTTTGGCTGGCCGTATCCCCGAATTGTATGTTGCTGCCTTGGGGACCTTGAAGCGTGGATGCGTCTTCTGTCCTCTATTCTCTGCATTTGGTCCGGAGCCCATTCGGGCGCGCATGACGATTGGACAAGCAAAGGTGCTGATCACCACCAAGTCGCTCTATGACCGAAAAGTGAAGGCACTTCGGCCCGCACTTCCGTTTCTCGATCAAGTTGTGCTGATCGGGAGCAATCATCAGCCGACGAATGTGCCGAATACCAAAGATTATCTTCAACTGATGGAAAGCGCCGGCGACTCCTATGCCATCCAGCCGACTGCGCCGGGGGATATTGCCCTCCTGCATTTCACGAGCGGCACGACCGGAACTCCCAAGGGCGCTGCCCACGTACACGGGGCCGTCATCGCCCATCACATCACGGGCAAGCTTGCGCTTGATTTTCACAAAGACGACATATTCTGGTGTACTGCGGACCCGGGATGGGTGACCGGGACATCCTACGGCATCATTGCTCCGCTTACGAACGGCATTACGAGCATTGTGGACGAAGCGGACTTCGACGCGGAGCGCTGGTACGGAATTCTCCAGTCGCAGAAGGTGACCGTCTGGTATTCCGCGCCAACAGCCATTCGCATGTTGATGAAAGTGGGAGCAGAGATTGCGCGGAAATATGATCTCAGCTCTCTTCGCTTCCTTTCCAGCGTCGGAGAGCCGCTGAATCCTGAGGCAGTGGTCTGGAGCAAGGAAGTCATTGGCCTTCCTTTCCACGACAATTGGTGGCAAACAGAAACCGGCGGAATCATGATTGCCAACTTCGCATCGATGGACATTCGGCCCGGCTCGATGGGCCGGCCTTTACCAGGTATTGAAGCGGCGATTGTGCGAAAGAACGAAAACGGCTCCGTCCAGGAGATCTCGGATCCAGACATCCAGGGGGAACTGGCGCTGCGTCCGGGTTGGCCCTCGATGTTTCGAGCCTACTGGGGAGAGCCAGAACGCTATCAGAAGTGTTTCGCTGGGGATTTCTATCTAACCGGAGATCTTGCGAAGCGGGACAAAGACGGATACTTCTGGTTTGTCGGCCGCAAGGACGATGTGATCAAGACGTCGGGACATCTGATTGGTCCATTCGAAGTGGAGAGTGTTTTGATGGAGCACAAGGCAGTCGCTGAATCCGGGGTCATTGGCAAGCCGGACCCTGTGGCGCTTGAAATTGTAAAAGCCTTTGTGGTGCTCCGCAAAGGCTACCAGGCTAGCGAAACATTGCAACGCGAATTACTGGGGTTCGCGCGAACGCGGCTCGGGGCGGTCGTCGCTCCGAAAGAGATCGAATTTGTGGAATCCTTGCCAAGGACGCGAAGCGGTAAGATCATGCGTCGTCTGCTCAAAGCGCGAGAACTTGGCCTTCCTGAAGGTGATATCTCCACATTGGAGTCAGCCTAGATGGGGACGAATATCATTTCGGAGCCATTGCCTGTCGATCGGGAACACGCCCTGTTCCTTTTGCGAGAAATGCTGCGCATTCGCCGATTCGAAGAGAAGGCTGCCGAAATGTACAGCCTGCAGAAGATTCACGGCTTCCTTCATCTCTACATTGGGGAAGAAGCCACGGGCGTAGGGGCCATGCAGGCGTTTACTCCGGATGACGCGATTGTGGCGACATACCGAGAGCATGGCCAGGCGCTCGCACGCGGTTTGCCGGCGAATGCCCTGATGGCGGAAATGTATGGTAAAGCGACGGGATGCAGCCATGGCCACGGTGGCTCAATGCATTTTTTCGACGCGAGCCGCCGCTTCTACGGCGGGTACGCCATCGTCGGCGGCGGATTGCCTATCGCCGTGGGTCTGGCGCTGGCCGACAAGCTGCAGAAGCGCAAGAGGGTGACGGCCTGTTTCTTCGGAGACGGAGCGGTTGCCGAGGGCGAATTCCACGAATCCATGAATCTCGCAGCCCTGTGGAAGCTTCCCGTGCTTTTCCTCTGCGAGAACAACCTTTATGCCATGGGCACGGCACTGACGAGGCACCAGTCACAAACAAACATCAGCCGGAAGGCGCAATCATACGGCATGGATTCCGGTTGCGTGGACGGGATGGATGTGCTTGCCGTGGAGGCAGCCGCGAAGCAGGCCGCGGGGTTCGTCAGGAGCGGCAACGGACCTTTCCTTTTGGAACTGCAAACCTACCGTTTCCGCGCGCATTCGATGTCCGATCCCGACTTGTATCGCACGAAGGAAGAGATCGAGGAATGGAAAAAGCGCGATCCGATCTTGCTCTTCCATGTCCGGCTGCGAGAGTGGGGATTGTTGACCGATTCGGAAGTCGCTCAAATGGAGTCGGAAATCGGCGCAGAGATCGACGGCGCTGTCCAGTTTTCGGAAACTAGCCCGGTAGAACCAGTCGAGGATTTGCTCAAAGATGTTAGTGCGCAGGTGAAACCGTGAAGAAGATGACCTACCGCGAAGCCATGCGGGCGGCAATCCGCAAAGCACTTCGGGATGACCCGCGCGTATTCCTCATGGGGGAGGACGTCGGCCGATACGGCGGTGCCTTCGCGGTGAGTCACGGCCTGCTCGATGAGTTTGGACCGGAACGCATCCGCGATACTCCACTTTCCGAATCCGTCTTCGTGGGTGCAGGAATTGGTGCCGCGCTGGGCGGGATGCGGCCCATCGTGGAAATCATGACGGTGAATTTCAGTATGTTGGCCATGGACCAGATTCTGAACAACGCCGCGACCTTGCGGCACATGTCAGGCGGCCAGTTCGGCGTACCGCTCGTGGTGCGCGTGGCTACGGGAGGGGGGCGCCAAATGGCGGCGCAGCATTCTCATAGCCTGGAGGTTTGGTACGCGCATATTCCGGGCATCAGAGTTTTGACACCCGCGACTGTTGCAGACGCTTATGGAATGCTGCTGGCGGCGCTTCAGGAGCCGGATCCTGTCTTTATCTTCGAGCATGCGACGCTGTATCCGCTGGAGGGAGAAATTGACGAGGCGGCGGAGTTGGCCAACCTCAACCGCGCGGCGGTGCGGCGTGCCGGGAGAGACGTTACTCTCATCACCTACGGAGGGACGCTTGGCAAGACTTTGCAGGCGGCTGAGCATCTTGCCGGCGAAGCCATAGACGCGGAAGTGATTGACCTTCGCTCCTTGCGCCCGCTGGATACCTCGACAATCGTGGATTCCGTCGCCAAGACGCATCGCGCAGTAATTGTTGACGAAAGTTGGAGAACCGGAAGCTTCGCGGCGGAAGTCAGCGCTCAAATCATGGAGCTCGCCTTCGACGATCTTGACGCCCCGGTGGCTCGGGTGTGCAGCGCCGAAGTGCCAATGCCATATGCAACACACCTTGAGGCGGCGACCCTGCCCCAGGTGGAGGGGATCGTCAACGCTGCGCGCAGTCTGGTGCCGCATCATGGCTGAGTTTCCGATGCCGCAGCTTGGCGCGGACATGAGCGCAGGCAAGCTTCTGCGATGGCGCAAAGCCGTGGGAGACCATGTGCAGCGGGGCGACATCATCGCGGACGTCGAAACAGACAAAGCGGATATTGAGATCGAAGTCTTTACGACGGGTGTGATTGAAGAATTCCTCGTGCAGCCGGAAGAAAAGGTTCCCGTCGGGACCGTCCTGGCCGTCATTCGCGAGGAAGGAAAGTCTCTTACCGGCGAAGAACTGAGTCTTATAGCAGCTGCGGCGCGTGAACCAGTCCGAGCCGTGCCGGCAGCACCTGCTCCCGCGACACCTCCGATAGCAGTACGACCTGCTGTGGGCGAGATAAGGCTGCACATCTCTCCTGCAGCAAGAAAGCTTGCGGCCGATCTGGGAATCGATCCGGCAACGTTGGCTGGGACAGGTCCCGGAGGCCGAATCACGTTGGAAGATGTCCAGCGGGCAGCGCAAGCCAAACCTGTTCCGCCAGCGGCAGAAGTGGCGTTAGATCGGCCGGCCCGAATGCGCCAGGCAATTGCCGCCGCGATGGCACGCTCAAAGCGGGAAATTCCTCACTACTATCTGAGCACAACCATTGACATGAGCCGGTTGATGGCGTGGCTCACTCAGGAAAATCTCAAGCGCTCCGTCGAAGACCGGCTCGTATATGGAGTGCCGCTTCTCAAGGCAGTGGCCCTTGCGCTGCACGACGCTCCGGAATTGAACGCGATTTGGAAGGACGGAAAGGCCACACCGGTTCCCGATATTCATGTCGGCGTGGCGATTTCTTTGAGAGGGGGCGGGCTCGTGGCCCCCGCACTGCACAATACGGATCGCCAGAGCCTTGGTGATCTGATGAAAAGTTTTCGCGACCTGGTTCAAAGGGCGCGTGCGGGCTCGCTTCGGAGCTCCGAATTGAGCGACCCGACGATCACGGTCACGAGCCTGGGGGAGCAAGGGGTGGAAAGCGTTTTTGGCATTATCTATCCTCCTCAAGTTGCACTCGTGGGTTTCGGTAAAGTTGTTGAGCGCCCCTGGTCAGCGGACGGGCAGGTCGCCTCCAGGCAGGTCATGACAGCCACTCTCTCCGCGGACCATCGTGTGAGCGACGGGCATCGTGGCGGGCTTTTTCTCGCTTCTATCGACCGCAAGCTTCAGCAACCGGAACAGCTATGACAAAAGATCAAATCAAAGAAATCGTCCTTCGTGTCCTCGGCCAGATTGCTCCCGAGGCTGATTTGTCCCAGATCAATCCCGATCTCAGGATTCGCGACCAATTGGACATCGATTCCATGGACTTGCTGAACTGGGTGATCGGCCTGCACAAGGAATTGAAGGTTGACATCCCGGAGGCGGACTATCCCAATCTAGCCACATTGGCCGGCTGTATTGAATATCTTGCGAATCGGCGAGAACTTCAGTAGCGCACCGAAGTGGAATCAGCAGGCGCGCCGGATTACAGCCGGTAGAGCAGAGATGTCAGCCGGTGCCCATAGCCTGCGAGCGTGGCCGAATGCGCATTGATGCGCATCACCGACTACGCCTCGAATGGAAGTCAAGTATGTGAAGAGACTTTCTGAGTCTCAAACGAACGCGTTCCATAGTCAAGAAGACAACTTACGCTCGCCGTTTGCGAATCGATCTCGCTTCGAAAAAGGCGATGGAAACGTCTATCGAGAGCGCGGATTTGGTTTGGATCATGTGGAGTCGTTCGGCGCGCGCAATCATTCATCTGGTATCTGTATCCAACCGGGAGAGCCCCTCACGGATGAGCGGTACTGCCGAGAGGACTGCAATATTTGCCGCTTCGATCCCTGAATGGAGAGGAATGGTGTCCGTGCAGAAGATGCGCTTCACGCCGAGCGCCCATAATTGTGTCCACGCGGACTCCGTGAAGAGGCCGTGACTGACCAGGATATGGATCTCCACAACCCCGGCTGATCGCAGCTTATCGCAGGCCGAGACAAGGGTGCCGCCCGTGTCGATCATATCGTCGACGAGCACGGCCTTCGCACCGACTTTGCCGACTGGGCCCTGAAGTGCGATCCCTTTCTCGGTTCTCTTTTTTTCAAAGTATGGTATCTCGCCCATCGGCACCCCTGCCGCTGTCTTCACGTCTTCGCATCGTTTGATTGCGCCCTTGTCGGGCGCCACGAGGGTGGCATCGGTCAGCTGATATTTCATAAGTGCATCGGCAAACAGAGGGGCTGTGGACAATGAGATCAGAGGGATGGGAAATAATTGTCTGTCGCGCTCGCTGTGCACATCGACGGTGAGTACCCGATCAATTCCGGAACTCTTAAGCAGCGCTCCAACCCACGCGGTTCCCAGGCTTTCGCCTGGCTTGTCTTTGTCCTGCCTGGTATAGGCGAGATAAGGTAGTACGGCCGTGATCGTGTCCGCCCCTTCCTTCTTAAGCGTCTGAGCGAGCAGAGTTACGGAAAGCAAGCATTCGTCCGGAGGTGCAATCGTTCCCAAGATCAAACAATGCTGGCCGGAAACAAGTCCCTCGATGCTTGCATGCAATTCTCGATTGTCGTACCGGCCCACAGTGAATCGCCTCGCTCTCACAGAAGTAAGCGTTAGCAGTTGGTGTGCGATGTTCTCGTAGGCCGGGAAGCTGAAAAGAAGCATAGCGGTTAACCAATCGCTGGTGCTCGGAGCGGGCTGCTGTTTTGCTGCCGAATCAACTCAAGCCGTGGCCACCTTCGCCGCTACTAGCTGTTCCGCTCGGCGCGCCGTCTCTGCACCACGCTGGTTCTCCCCGGCATGCAACTTGCAACTTCTTCTTCATGTATACATCGCATCTGTCGAAGGGCTCTGTGACCCGAATCACAGATCAAGGGAAGCAAAAGAATTACAAAGAAGCAAGGCTTGGAACTTGCTACATTGGAAAGAGAGGTAGCGGAAAATGCGCTCAGCCAGACAAATTGCTCTCTCCCGAAAGGCAAAGCAACTGAGTATTGATTGTCAGGATCGTCCCGAAACGCTTTCCAGGCTGGCGAAACTGCTCGGGGAGTCGGGTGTGAATGTAGTGGCAATGAGCTGTGAAACGTTTGGCGTGCAAGGGGCCGTTCACGTCGTCGTAGATGATCCAGAGGGGGCAAAAAAGGCGCTGGACCGAGAACATCTATCCTACACGGAACAAGATGTGCTCCATGTCGAGCTACAAAACCTACCGGGATCTCTCGGGGAGTTTGCCGGAAAGCTTGCCGCACAGAATATCAACATCACAACTGCCTACGGGAGCGCCGTTAAAGGATGTAAGAAGGCGACCGTTATTTTCAAAGTGTCCGATTTGGAGCGAGCCGCTCGCATTCGCTACTGAGTGAATCTTGTAAGCAGATCGCGGTTAGAGGTGGTGATTGGCAAAGAGAAATGACAGCCGCGGGATTCCGCGCGGTCTGCCCGTACGCAGTTCAAGTATCGTTCAATCCGAGTTCCCGCCGAATCGTGTTGAGATCGGCCTTCAAACGCTCGCTGAAATGAACGGGATACGGGGCCGTGGCTGATTGCAGACTGTGAAAATGAACCGGCAATCATTTCAACTCGGACTGCAGGCGCCTG
>VFSW01005253.1_pt1 | contig 19190 bp, 19 predicted proteins | sample 5358111 | NCBI WGS metagenome assembly VFSW01 (sample SAMN11554181, study PRJNA540505) | mine drainage metagenome | isolation source: sediment from site ElyBrook_90M | place: USA: Ely Copper Mine, Vershire, VT | collected 2017 | reverse complement strand
CCGCCGCCCCCCCTTCCCGCGCGCCGGGGGTTGTTTGTTTTTTTGTTTGGGTGCGTCTTTCTCCGCGTTCTCGTGTGGGCGGCCCCATTGAAGCACTCCCATCCGTGGGCGGAACCGCCCGTTCCGTTTTGATTTCCGCGCTCACGTGAGCGCGGCCCCATTGAAGCGGGCGATCAGGCGCGTGCGATCGCCCTAATCCGCGCGAAGGCAAAGGTCCATCTGGTCGGCCCGGAATAACAGCGTTTGCCGCCGGGCAGTTCGTCGCAGCTCTTCCAGAGGGAGCTGTAGAGTTCGGATTTCTTGATGGGCATCAGATGGTCTCGTCAAGCGGTGAACGCCGGTGAATTTCGCCGGCGCTGGTCATCGGTTGTGCTTTGAACACGTTCCATTTCACGGAATGCCCAGCTTGTCGAGCAACGCAGTGATCTGCTCGTACGCCGCACGTTCCTGAATCGCTCGCTCCTCCGGGTCAGCGATCTCAAGGAAGTCAGCGACCCACTTTGGACCCACATGATTGGGGCTAAGAAACTTCTCCTTGATTTTTGCAAGGCCCTCGCGCACCAGGCGGTTTCCGATGTGCGGGCGGAATAGCTCCGCGAGTGCCGTGACACCACCTCGATATTGGCGCACACAATAATAAATGTCGTACGCGTCCTTCTCCTTGAGTCGGTCGGCGAGAGCCATACCTTTCATGACGAGGAACGGAACGATGGCAGCCACGCGGCATTGAACCGTGAGATGTCCACCGCCCGGAAGCTCTCCTTCGATCGGGACGATTTCGTTATTTTCAAAGACCAGGTCGCAACCTCTGGTTTTCCGGGCGCGAGCGTCCTGAACGATCTGGGTCCGGTGGGACCGGCCGCTCCCTCCGTATTCGGCTGCGAGCAGATCGACTTCGACGGTAATCGGATCGCGGTCTGAGAATGGAACATCTCGAAAGAACTGGAATGGTTGACCACCTTGTCTGTATCCCCTGACCGTGAGTGCCTTCAGGAGGGTCTGATATGAGGTCTCCGGAATGTTGCGGAAGTCCAAAGCGAGGTCGATATCTAGCGTGCCTATGTGCGGCTCGACAGCGTCTCGAAGCAAGAGAGCCGGAACCGATCCTCCCACGACAACCATGTGATCCCTAAATTCCCCAAGGATCTGCACGAGCTCGATGAGCACGGTCTTGACGGCCTGAAGGGCCTCGGCGTTGTAGTCGCGGCGTGTCGTCACCAGCGCGGCCTCAATTTTTGCTCAAGAATAGCCGTGGCCGCCTCTTCGCCACGTCCTTTCGATTCCATCAGATCGAGGTAGAGTTGCACGTCGCTGACGACGCGATCTGTGCCGATCGTCCGCGCTCCATAGAATACACCTTCATCGAAGGGCCCCGGCAGCGTGAAATTAGCGCCCGTATCCACGATCTTCCAGCCCAACTTCCCGACCAAGCTCGATGGATCGGCTTCGACGTACGCGGCGCCGCGCGTGTATCGGGTGAATGGCGCTACTCTTGCGGCACCCGAAAACTGGGTGAACGCATAACGGATAGCATTCGCGGCGCAGTACGCACGCAAGGTCTCCTCGATTTGCGGGGGATCGCCGTCGGCGTATACGCCGACGGTACCGCATTTTCGGGACGCCAACATATCGACCCAGGAGCGCAAGAGTTCTTCCGGCTTGACGAGTTGAATACCTTGCGCCTGTTCACGAGCGTACTCCAGGTCAAGCAAGCGCTGCTTTACCTTCGCTGCAAGCCCGAGGCTGACGCATGCCTCGCGGGCGAGCCGTTGTACTTGCCAGGGTTGCTTCGGTCCTTCGAAGAGCACGCGGAGCATGCGACTCGCTTTCGGAGAAAAGAGACTTCTTAGCGTGCGGCGTTCGACCTTTGGTTTGGGGAATCCGCGCCGTTCGATGAAAACTTTGTCGAATATGAGGCGGCAGTTGCCGGCAAGATCAAGAAATCCAACGCCTGCCTCTTTGCAGATTCTTTGCGTTTCGGGACCAATGTAGGGAGCGGCGAAGAGTCCGTATCCGCCCTCTTGCTTTGAGGCTACCGTCAGAATTTCCTGGATAGCTCCGCGGGCAATGCGGGGTTCGCCGGAAGACTTGACCTCGACAAGGAGTCGCCAGGGAGATCCATTGACGGTCAGGTCGACGGCAAGATCAACTTGACCCTGCGGCGTGCGGAGTTCTGACCTGGATCGCTTCGGCCGAATGAACGGGACCTCGCGCAGAATCTGGTCGAGACGAGAGCCGATCTCTGTCTGGGTTTGCGGGCCGTAATTCATGTTTCATAGATTTAGCAGGTTTCACCGTTCGGTGAAAGTGGCATCCAGAGTGAAACAGCTTTTCTGAGCATCTTTATTTAGAGGAAGGAACGGGTTCAGGTCATTTTTTCCTGACAAGCCCGGTGAGGCCGATTGTGCCAAGTGTCATCAGAAGCCAACCGACGAGGATTTCTGTCCATCTCCAGACCCATAGTAGCAAGCCACAGGGAACGAGGTAGTGTCTGCGCCGTGCGGCGACGTGGTTACGCCGCGCCGTCCATAGCGTAGCCGCGCGCTCAGAGGATCGGCTCGACAGTCCGGAGCGCCTTGATCGCGGTTCGTCGCGCGTAGTCGAGCTGCCGCTCAGGTCCGCCTTTTTTTGACAAGTCGCGGGCATGCAGTATTTCGTCCCTGATTTGTTGTTCTGGAAGGCCGCGGCTCGCTGCGTATAAGGCCCACGCCAGATCCGCGCGATGCAGATCGCCGCCGTACCGGGGATTCCTGTGAAACTCAGTGAGCCATCGGACCGAGTCTTCGGTCGAAGTCCTTCGAGATATCTTCTGCGCCGAGGGTTGCTCACTGGCTTTGTGTGCGAGCGATTTCACATCCTCGAGAAATTCGCGCGCTGCGTTGTAAGAACGCCCTTCGCATTGGTGCAATCGTACGAACGGCTGGAGACCGTTGCGCAGGCGCCTCTTCGGCTTCTGATTAGTGAAGCCCGCAAGTCGTCCGAAGTGCCGCCAATCGGCGCTAGATGGATCACCTCCGGAGCGACGTGCCAGTTCCTTCGCGGCCCGGGTGCTGAAAGTGAGATCGGAGAGTATTCGTCCGTGGTTTACCCATGCCTGAAAGTTGCCGGGTGAAGTCTCTACAACGAGGGCTGGCTGAAATCCGGCAACCGTCATCCGCGTGATCGTTTCAGCGCTGAGATCATCGACCAGACTCAACGCATGAGCGCCGTGTGGGCGGACGAATATCTGTGCACCGCGCGCATTCTCCCGCCTGAGCCAGCTGAGTGCGGCCTCGATCTGCTCGACGCTCCAGCCGGTGCGGAGCAACATCCGTCCGTCCTGATGAAGAATGCCAATTTCGAATAGTTCGCAGTCCATTGCGCAGAGCTGCTTGAGGACAATCGATCGTGTAGTTAACGCGCTCATGAATACTGCTTCCGCCGGCGCCGTTGGGGGATAAATCCTCTGCTCAGATTTTGCTGGTCGCTTTACTGCTGCTGTTTCTGAAGCGAGCTGTGCCTGGATTCATCGGCGTTGTATTTGAAGCGCGTGATGGCATGACCGACGTGCCGCGAACATCTTTCGGAGCCGACACGCGCTGTCCTCCGTCCGCGCCGAGATTGCTGAGCTGTTGGGTCTGTCGGCCGAAATCCATTGCGTTGACCCAGCCGGTCGCGTCGCTGTTGCCGCCGGCAGCAGCGTTCCCAAGCTGCGCGACTTTGTTTAATCCGGTCTGAAGCGCATTAGTGATCGGTCGAACCACAGTCTGGGCAATGTAGGCGGCTTCGAACGCGTGGCTCAGCGCGAGGCCGGCGGTTCCGCCCGCAATGCTGGCCGCGATGTGTGGTACGGCTATGGTTACGATTGCAAAGACAATTGACTTCGCGACCACATCAAGCATGACGGCGGCTGATACCGTGTTGGAGCAGACCATGGTAACAAGTGAGGATGGAGAAGATCCGTAAGTACCGAACCAAGGCAGGAACATCGGGACAGGTTTGCACGCGGCCACGAGCGCAGTGTTCCAGTCGTTCGCCAACATCACCCCCAGAGCCAGAACCAAATAAAAGAAGAGAAGTCGGACGCCGACTTTGATGACGTAGCCGAAGTAGCCTTCTGCTGCAGGCGCCGTAAAGCGGTTTGCGCCAAAGCCCAGCAGAATGATTCCACCGCCTACGACTAAATAGGTCTCGATCAGGGTCAGCAGCAACATTGCCGCAGCAATTACGAAGGAGAGGAGAACAAAGAATGCTGCCACGCTCTGTATGATCGCGAGTTCGAAGTTCGAGAGAGTGCTCGAAGTCGCGGGCGAGTTGAATATTGTCTCGGCCATGCTGGCACCGATGATGATGACGCTTTGCGGACTGAGGGCGGGGAGTCCGGTGACGGAAGCTCCGATCGCGGAGAAACTTTTGAGTACAAGATTCATCCACGTGAATGCATTGACGATCATCAGGTAAACGAAGCCGCCGCTCAGAACATGCTTTAAGAGACGGCCGAGGAAGTGTGGTGCATCGAGCTGTCCCTCGGCGACGAATTGAATCCAGGTAACGAGGATTTCGATTAGAAGCAGCGCGAAGAACAGCTTGAGGGCGTAGGGTTGGATGGCTGCACTGTATTTCAGGCCTGCGGTGTAATACTGCCCGGCGATCGCGTCGAAGCCACTCATTGTGAATCTCCTCTTATGGCTGCGGCGGTGGTGCGCCGGGTGTCGCGTGTAACAGATCGGGATATCCGGAAGGTGCGGGCGCCGAAAGAATTGAGTGCGCTTGATTCTCAGCGGCTTTCCCTTGGTAGAGGTGCCAGATGCCGCACGCAACGGCGCACACTCCGATGATCGCGAAGACCAAGACGATAGGATTTCTGCCTTTGTTCATGGCTTAACTGCTCGCATCAATTGTTAAGGTTGAGGCGGCGCCGTTCCCGACCCAGCATGCAACCAGTCCGGATAACCCGCCGGCGCTTGAGCGGATAATATCGCCTGCGCTGCAAGATTTCCTTGTACCTGACTATTGATCTGATTTGCCGCCGCTACGTTCTGCGAATTCATCTGAGCCATCACGAGCTGGCGGAGCATCTGAACCTGCTGCACCTGCGCGAGCGCGATTTCGTTGCTGACCTGAACCGCCTGCAGATTCCCTATCGCCGTTTGATTCTTGAGCTCAAGGGTCTGCAGCGACGCCTGCTCCGCCTCAAAGTTCTGGGCCTGAGCCTGCGCCGAAGCGAGCGCCCCGTTTAGAGTGCTCAGCGTTGTGTCGATGGTCGCCTGCGGACTCTGAACTCCCGTGGTCGAGGCCGTGTTGAAGCCCGGATAGAGTTGCTGGAACTCCTGCGTGAGTCCCTGAAAGGTGTAGGAAAGCCCTTCCTGCTCGTTGATCAGATTTCCGAGGTTCGTGAGCAGATTCTGGTTGGACTGCCAGACTCCTGCACCGCCGCCGGTCGTGTTCTTAATCGCGTATTGAAGCTGCTGAGCCAGGTTCGTAACGGTGGCGGTCTCCTGCTGAAGCTGCTGGAGCTGGCGCGCGAACATATTCGGGTCGAAGACAATCTGCGAGCCGCCGAACTGTGCGCGAGCAGGAACCGAAGACGCGACCAACAGCCAAACAACTGCGACCGAAACGGCAGACAAAAATCGAGAGAATGTTTTCGACTTCATTGATGTATCTCCCCCTGATAAACTTTTCCGTCGGTGTGGAAGAAATCCCCGTTCGCGCCGCTCATCGCTTCGACTGGCAAATCGAATTGCCGTTGGAGTTTGTCGAGGTATTCAGCCCAATCCTCCAAGCCGCGGGCGCGAAGCCATTCAACAGTCCAACGGTCGCCGTGCTGTTCGATCATTCGCCGCGCGGACAGCACGTCGTCTTTTGAGCCCGCGCCGATGAAGGCGAGCGCCGCAGGACCGAGCGAGAACTGGAACAGGCGCCTTCCAAGCGGCGACACGTAATAGTAGTGCCGCTTGGGCGTGGCGTCCGCGACAATATCGATCTGCCGATCGGACAGTCCGAAGCGTCGGTACATCTCACGGCTCGCGGCATTTTTCGCTTCAGCGTTCGGCAGATAGAGCTTGGTCGGACAGGACTCGAGAATCACGTCGCGGTGAGGCGAATTGGCGATTTCCGCAAGGCTCTGCGTGGCCAGCACGACGGCTGCATTCTTCTTGCGCAGCGTGCGGAGCCACTCTTCGACCTTGGCGCCGAAGACGCTGTTGGTGAGCATGATCCATGCTTCGTCGAGCACGATCAGCGTGGGCCTGCCGTCGAGCCGCTGATCGATGCGATGGAACAGGTACGTGGCGACAGGCACGACAACTTTCGGTCCCATCGCCATGAGCGTTTTGAGCTCGAATGTGACGAATCGCCCCTCCATCAATACGTCATGATCCGCGTCGAGGAAGCGCCCGAGCGGACCGGCCAGCGAGAAGGCATTAAGCCCGTCCCGCACCGCATTGTCCTGAACCTGGGTGACGAGGTTGCTGATGGTGCGCTGCTCTGGCGGCCCTTCCCCAACGAGTTCAAGCGCTCTCCACAAGGCCTTCCGCTGCGCGGGAACCAGTGGAACGCTCTGAAGTTCAAGCCAGTCTTCGAGCAGACTCTGGAGCTTCATCCGATCCGTTTCGTCGTTGACACGCGCAAGCGGTTGGAGCGGCACCTCGTCCTCACCAAGGTCGAGGTGTTGTCCGCCGAGCGCCTTGGTCAGAACAAACGCTGAATAACCCTTGTCGAAAAAGAACACTTGCCCGTCGGGAACCGCGCAGAAGTTTGCGGCGATCGTGCCGAGTGCAACACTCTTACCGCTCCCGGTTGGGCCGTAGATCCCGGTGTGACCGGTGTCCCCGACATGCAGGTTCAGCCGGAAGGGCGTGCTGCCGGTCGTCGCACCATAGCAAAGCGCGGGCGTGCTCTCCGGATAGTAGGGGCACGGATTTATCGCGAGACCCGGCCAAATACTTGTCAGCGGGAGAATGTCGGCGAGATTCTGAGTATTGACCAGCGGGCGGCGCACGTCGTACCAGCCGTGCCCAGGCAACGATCCGAGCCACGCCTCAACCGCATTTATTGTTTCGATCCTCGGATCGAAGCCCATGTTCTGACAGACCTTGAATACGAGCTGAGCGTTCTCATCTGCAACGTCAGCCTGGTCCTCCGTGATGATCACTTTTGGCGTGACGTAGCAGTACCAGACCGCTCCACCCTCGGCCTCGGTGATCGCCTCGTCGGCGTCAGCGGCCATTTTGAGCGCATGCTGGTTTTGAAAGGCTGCACCCGCACCTGAGCCGAAGTGCTCACTGATGATGCCGCGCAGCCCGAGCCGCTTCTGGAACCAGTTCCGGCGATAAACGGTCAGCTGGTTTATCGCCGTTCTCGGTCCGACCGGAATCCCACGGATCGAGTAGCGATAGCAGATGGGCAGTGCGCTCAGGAACGCGGCCATCTCCGCAAATGAGAAAGGTGGAAAGCCGGACAAAGCGACAATCCGGCTTTGCCTGCCGCCGACACGCGGCTTTAATCCCGCGATCAGATCCTGGTTGCCGAGAAGGGCGTCCAGATAGGGAGGCGTTCCGGGCACGGCGACCTCGCACATGCGCCCGTTGATGCAACTGGCCAGATGAGAAAGCAGGGCTTGCATGTCAAGCGGGGCCAACTTCCAGACCGGACTGATTGCATCTTCGAACTCGCGTAGTTTCTGCTTGAACCAGATGAGCTGTCGCCGCCAGTTGGCACGCTTGGGCGCACCCGAGAGGAAGACACTGGCGATCCGCGTTTGCGCATCGGCCGGCGGACGATATGTGATCGTCAGACGGCACTTCGTCTCGAAGTGCTGGCCTTCCGCGGAGTATTGAATTTCCCGTTCACGGTCGAGCGCTGTGCTGACCGGATCAGGAAACGTTCGGCTTGCATACTCGACGCTCGGATGACGAATGAGATCGACGTTGTACATGAAGCCGTCGTCCAGACGTGCGAGTGCACGATTTCCCTGCGCGCGATGCGCGTCAAGTTCCTCGACGCTGGCTGAATTAAGATCCAGACCCGAACACTCGAAGGCCGACAGAAAAGCGCCATCCTTCAGCGCGATCGTGTAGTCGTCGATCGGGATCGCGTAGTTGAGTTGATCGGGCAGCCCGAGCAGCTTGTCGCGCTTACGTGTTAAATCCCTGAACTCTTTAAGAAACATGTTCCCACCTCTCCACCATTACGCCCGGATCTCCTTCGGAGTCGGGACGGACGGCCTGATTCGCGGCGGCGGTGCAGTAACTGAGGCGCGAGCCGGATAGAAGTCCTGGTAGTGGACGTGACGCACATAGACCCGGCTGAGCTGGGGATCGAATTTCGCTGCCTGAACCAGCGCCCAATGCCCCACCGTAAGCAGGAACGCTCCCATGATGATCGTGTACCAGTGCAATCCGCCGCCAAGGATCAGAGCGACGGCGGTGATCCAGTTGGCGATCGCCAGAGACCGCTCCGCTCCCGCAAGAAGAATCGGCTGGGTGAGCGATTGATGAATCGCACTCACTCGCCGGTCAGTTTCCGCCATCAGCCCATCTCCCTAAAACAGCGCTCCGCCGAGGGGGAAGAGCGTCGTCATCAGCTGCGTCGCGCCAAGCGCGCAGGCGCCGCCGAACGCAAGCGACGACATCTTTCGCACGCCGGTTCCGTGTTCGCTGACCGACCACATGATCCCCGTGCCGACGACCGCAGCAGTGGTGACCGCATGCGCCACCGTACCCTGCAGGTCGTTCTGCAGAGTCGTGAGCGGCGCATCCCATGGCAGCGCGCCGCCGGCCGCAACTGCGGCGAACGCTTGCGCAGGCCAGACAATGGTCACAACACCGAAGGCGTAGCTGACCATTGCCGCCCACTTTGCGAATGAACCCTTCATTCCTTTCAACCGCTTCATTTCTCGAACCTCCTTCCTTGATCGAATGAACCTCAAGCCGTGATGGCTTCGACTCCTTGATCCAGCTTTACCGGCGTCAGCGCGAATCCGTCGCGCACGGTGTATCCGGCGACGCGCACAACCTCGCTTACTCGTCGTCCTGCGGGCGTGCGGACAATGAAAACGAGCAGGTTGATGGTCTCCGCGATGAGTTCGATCTGTGGCGGCACGCCGGCCTCCTGTACAAGGCTCGAAAGCCTGGTGATTGCCGCTCGCGCGCTATTGGCGTGGATCGTCGTTACGCCGCCCGGATGCCCCGTGTTCCAGGCCTTCAAAAGAGCGAGCGCTTCCGCGCCGCGCACCTCGCCGATAATGATTCGGTCAGGGCGAAGCCGCATCGTCGTGCGGACCAGACGTGCCATGTCGGCGGTTTCCGCAGTGTGAAGCTGGACGAGATTTTGGGCGCGGCACTGAATTTCGAGCGTGTCCTCGATGATCACGTAGCGCTCGTTCGGGTCGGAGCGCTCGACCATTTCATTGATCATCGCCCCGGCAAGCGTCGTCTTCCCCGAGCCGGTGCCTCCGGCAACGACGATATTCAGGCGCCGATCAATCGCGTCGCGCAGAACCTGCGCATGGACCTCGTGCAGGATCGCGCCGCGAACGTAGTCGTCGAGCGTGTAAAGCACTTGCGCGGGTTTGCGCATTACGCAGCACGGCTTTCGTGCGACTGGAGGAAGCAGCCCCTCGAAGCGGATGCCCTCGATCAACAATTCGCCCTCCACGATCGGACTGCTGGCGTTCGCTACTGTTCCCAGCGAAGCAGCGACGGTTCCGATCAGGCTCTCCACCTGCGAAGCCGCGAGCCGCAGACCGGCTTCGTGCATTCCTTTACCGTAAGATTCGAACCAGACGCGGCCATCCTCATTGACGATGATCTCGGTGATCTGAGGATCGCCGATCGCCGCCAGAATTTTTGTCCCGAGTTGCCGTCTGAGCAGCTCGTCCAGCCGCCGCTCCTGAAGCTGCTGCGCCGCAATCATGCCGACTCTCCGTTGCGGCTCGCGCCGGTTTTCTGCGCTGGCGCTGACTCTTCCATCCGTTTCAGCGTTGCCTCCACCTCGGCTCGCAATCCGCGATGGCGTCGCTGGCCTGAAGCGAGCGCCTGCTTGCGTTGCGCCTCCGGGATTTCCGGCAAATGGCTCAGCATGCTCAGAGCGAACTGATCGACCATCGTGAGCAGGGTGGTGAGCTGATGGGCGAGCGGTTTCAGGGTCTCTGCCGTGGAAGAGCGGCTGGCCTGAATGATTCGCTTTTCAGCCGCGGCGAGTGTCGCATCCGAGAAAGTCAGCCCGGCGCCGCCTTCGGATTGAAAGAGACGCTCCTTCACGTATCGCGACAGTGTGATGCCGCGCTCGTCGGCTTCATCGCGCAGCCGATGAAATTCCTCTTCACTCAGGTAAGCGGTGAGTTGTCGCCTCACAGTAGTCTCTCCTTGACGTCTTGCTCTTTCGGCTTGTCAGGCGCGCCGTTGTCGTTTTCCACGGCGAATTTCAGGAACGAGAGCTGCTGCGCAGGCGCTGGCTTCACGTGTCGAGGTTGGCCAGTGACGACTTGAACGACGGGTTGCTGAATAGGCTTCAGTTCTTCCGACGTCGGGCTCTTCGTCTCGTTCTTCTCTTGCTGCACACCCTCGGCAATTTCGGATTTGTGCTTGATACGATCGCTCAGCAAAGGCGGTGGAATCCTCGTGAGTCGCTTGAAAAGCGGCTCGCGGTAATGCCGGAGCTTGGCGGCGCGAATCGCCGGCAGTCCGGAGGCAAAGATCAACGCCTCGCGGGGACTCAGGTGCATCGCCTCATCCGGAGTCAGCAATGGTCGCGCAAATTCCGGCTCCGACACGCTCGCTCCGGAACTCGAGACCGTCTCATGCACGTGGCGAACCGTGGCCTCGCCCGTCATCTGGGAGAGCAGCCGAGCGGTCTCGATGCCGTTGGGCCTGAACGCCACGCGCGTGTCGCAGTTCGACGTGATCGTCTCGTCGTGGCCGTAGGCGCCATGAATCTGCGTAAGGTCCTGGGCGATCAGGCATGCCTTGATCCCGTATCCGGCGATCAGCGACAGCGATTTGGCGAACATGTCGAGGCGCCCCAGAGTCGGGAACTCGTCGATCATCAGGAGGAGCCGGTGTCGGTAGCCGGAGACCGCACGCCCATCGCGGTACTCAAGTTGCTCCGTCAGCCGGTTCAGGATCTGGGCCAGCACCAGCCGCAGGAGTGGCCTCATACGCTCCTGATCGGCGAGCGTGACCGCGATATAGAGCGAAAGCGGCTGGCGGTGATTGACCAGATCGTCGATGCGGAAGTCCGAAACCGAGGTGTTGGCCGCGATCACCGGGTCGCGGTAGAGCCGCAGAAAGCCCTTCACCTCCGAGATGACCGAAGCCCGCTCCTTCTCCGCCATGTCGAGCAGACTGCGCATCCCTCCGGCCACCAACGGATGAGTCCGAGTCGGATTGCCATGCGCGTCTTTCCACCCGAGAGCGCCCGTGGGGTCATGTTCGGCGCGCATCAGGTGCTCGACGGTTTCGTCGGCTTTCCGTTCCGGATCGAAAAGCAAGTTGCCGACTCCGCCGAGCGTAGGTTCGCGTCCTTCATAGAGCCGGTGGAGGATGAACGCCTCGAATGCCTCCGAGCCGGCGCGCAACCAGTGGTCCGGGAGTCCGCGGCCGTCCGGGTCCAGCAACAGCTGCACGATGTTCTGCACGTCGCGCACCTCGTAAGGCGTGCGCAGCCGCACCTCGGCCAGCGGGTTGAAACGTGCCAGCCCCGATTCGGGTGAGGCCGGCTCGAACTTGAGGCAGAAATGGCCCAAGCGCTTGCGGGCACCGGCAGTCAGGGCCCAGTTCTCGCCCTTGAGGTCGTGGACGATGACAGAGTGTGGCCAAGTCAGCAGCGTCGGGATCACGATCCCTCTGCCCTTTCCGCTCTGCGTGGGCGCGAAGACGAGGACGTGCGTGCGACCGCAGTCACGGATGTGCCATCGCCGCCACACTCCTAGATAGATGCCGGCGCGGCGCACCAGCGGTCGCAACAGCCCCAACCTCACGGCGATACTCCGGATATAGGAGTCGCGCGAATCGATCAGCCCTGCCGCTTTCAGATCACGGGTGTTCGCCCAGCGTGCCGAGCCGTGAAGATCAGAGGCGCTTGCGAGCCATCCCTTCCTCGCGACAGCGATCGCCGCGCAACAAACCGCGGTCAGAATTGCCATAGGGTAGAGCGCCTCGCGAGCGCACTGTCGCCAGAGCGGCTCCAGCTGCGGAGCCCAGTACCATCGCGTCCACCAGACGATCCATGACCAAGGCGCATATAGCGGCCCGATGTCCGGCAGATTGAAGAGCGGATGACCCAGCCAAGGCGCATGGCGGAGCACGCTAGCCGCGTGTTGTGTGGTGACCCAGTTGATCGCGATAAACGAGCTGGCCAGCGACAGCAGCGCGATTCGCTTAACGTGTCCCAGCCGCGCGTCGCCTGCCGATCCTGGAACCCGGTAGGGACGTTGCTCAGCCATTGCGTTCCCTCTCGCGCTCGAAGCCTTGGGCCCGGTTGTTCCCCCGCTGGCGCTGATTGGCGCGAGTCTTGATCACGTCCTTGGAGATCTGCCGCTCGCGCAGTTCATGCTCATGGTTTTGCGCAAGCTGCCAGCTTCGCTCGTCTACCCGGCTGGCGAGTCCGAGCCTTGAGAGGAACTGCAGACGATCGATCTCCTGCTCCGCTCGAATACGAGCGCCCTCGCTGTGAGGTTGGGACTGGTCATATGTGACGAGGCCATTTCCATCGGACTTTCTCTGTAGCGCGCGGTCGATCTCGGTCCACTGCTCGCGCCGTACAACGCGCTCGCGCGCGTGGAGCATTTCCTGCTCCAGCCGCGGACCCAGTTCCCGCGTCGCGATTTCCTGGCTGCGGATACGAATACCCGAGCGCAGATATTCGCGATTGATCTCCAGTGGCCTGCCGTTCTCGCGCACACCGCGCACGAGCAGGTGAACATGCGCATCGTCGGTGTTGTGATGATCGATCGCGACCCACTCGAGCTTCGTGCCGAGGTCGCGTTCCATTTGGCCGACCAGCTCACGCACGTGGTCGCGAAGATTGAGACGGTCGGCGTCCTCGGGCGATACGATGAATCGCCACATGAGTTCGTCGCTCTTCTCCCACGTTCTGACCGTGGCCAGCATGTCGATATCTTCCCGATCTCCGTCGAACCCGAGACCCTTTTGAAGTTCCTGCTGAGCGCTCGGCCGCGACAGGTAGCGCGCATGCGCTGCCCACGCGCCGCTTTGGCGGTTGCGCGAGAACGATGCCTTCACGACGCTGCGCCGCGCGTATGCCGGCGGTTCGCTTACGCGGACTCGCGTAGCGCGCATACCGCTTAGGCTTCCGCTCGGCTGCTGATGGCGGAGACCTCGCCGCACGCCCATCCGCCGCAATGCTCGCGCCCACCACGGCACGAGTTTGCGCGGGCGCTCGGCATGCTCGTGGCGGAGCTTGATATCGACCTCCTTCTGGCGGAGGAACCTAAGCCGTTTCATCGCACACCTCCATCAACGCCTCGCTCAACGCGAGTACCAGCTTCGTTGGATTTTCCGGTGTCTGTCCGCCGAGCGCTTCGATGATCTCGCGCACTTGCCCGCTGCTCAGCGTGATCGCGTGGAGATCCTGCGCGCGCTGCCACGATTTCCATGCGCGCTTGCCGGTCGCGCGCTCGTCGAGCTTCCTGCGCCCGAGCGTCGCGACATGCGCCCGCTCTGTCGCGGTCAGTTTTCCTGTTTCCTGCGCGACGCTCAGTAGTGCGCCGAGCAGAAAGTCCGGCCGCTCCAGATCGAGGCCTGCCAGTGCGATCAATCCACCGAGGTTGGCGAGATGATGCACGCGAAATCCCTGCTCGGGGCTGTGACTGTTGCCATTTCCGTTTCCGTTGCTGCCCATGGCATTCACCACGTCACGACCGGTTTGATTCCGCCGCGAACGCTTGCGAGCGGAATTGGACCAAAGTACCGAGAGTCCCAGCTACGGCGATCGTTGAAGCCGAACAGCCACACCTGGCCGGCTGCGACCCGATGGCTGCCCCACGCGACATGCGAAAGCGGGCGTCCCGCGCTGTCACGCGTCGCCACAGCACTGCGCATGAAACGCATGCCGTTCACCGCAACCCATCCGGGTTCGATCTCGACGATGTCGCCGGGAAGAGCGCCCACGATCTTGCCAACCGGCTCCGCGTTGCCAGTGCACGCGCCGGTGCGCAGATAGCCGTGGGCGAGACCTTCCTTTGCGATCGCGATCGGCAGGCAGGCAGCTACCAGATCGCCGCGTTGGAACTTGGCGGAGACGACGCGATAGACGCCTGCGGGAGCGGCGCTGTCCGTGTTCGAAATCAGCACGCCGAGCGCATTGCCGACTGCGATCAGCAGCGCTGCTGCGATCGCAATTGTGGCTACCGCTCCGATGGGTCCGCGAGCGCCTTCCAGACGCTGAAAATGTATGCGCTGAGCAAGCGATCCGGCGCGGTTTTCTGCCGTGCTGTACAGTGTGCTGATCATGACCGTCTCCGAGGGGGAAAGGCCGTGAGTTCGTTGGAGAATCCGCCAAGAATGCCGCACCGTACCGCAGGTCCTTTATCTTGCTCTACGAACGACCGGCCTTCCCCCCTCTCCAACACACCATCCAGATCCAGTCCTTCCGCGCGCCGCCAAGCGGCTGAGAAATTCCTGAAAATCATCACTGCAGTTTCTCCGTCGAAGGTTCGGATGCACGGCCGTTCAATTTCCGATTCGAACGAGGCGCGCCTTCGAGCTCGGCTTTGATCTGCTTGCAGAGCCGCCACATCGCAGCCGTGATCGTCTCGCCAAGATCGAAGCCCGCGTCTTCGGCCCGGCTGCGCAACTGCTCGATCTCGCGCTTGAGCGCCGCTGGCAGCTTGAACGTGATCGCTTCGCTTTCCTGTTTGCGTTTTAGAACTCCCATCGCGTTTCTCCTTTTGGGGATTTGCAAACTCACTTCGCATACGGGCCGGGGAATATGAGGTCTTGGGTCACCATCACGTCGAACTGGTAGCCCGGCCGGATTTCGATCGTTGGCGCCCGATTCAGTCCCTGCCCGATCATTTGCTGGCCAACCGCCCCGAATTGTCCCGAGGCGGCCGAGCCGGCCGTCTGGCCCGCCATCGCCCATTGATTCGATTGCGAGTAGCCATACGGTCCGTAGGAGCCGCCGCCTCCTAGCGTCGCCATCTGGCCGACCGTCTGTCCGGCGCTGATCAGGCTCATGACGGCGGCGGTTCCGAACGTTCTCAGGTAGTGGTTGTCGACCTGGTCGGAGAAGCCGGCGTACCCGCTCTGATCGGAGCCCGGCATCTGCGGCAGATTCATGCTGGCGGTGTTCGGAAAGATGAGTCGCTGCCACGCGATCTGAACGCGCTGCTGGCCGTATGAAGATGTGTTCTGGTAGGCGCCTATGAGGCGACTGCCCTGCGGGATCAGAACCGATCTGCCGGTCGCGCTATCGAGGACGTTCTGACTGACCTGCGCGAGGATCGGTCCGGGCAGATCCGAATTGATGCCGCTGATCAGAACGGCGGGGAGGATGCTGCCTGCCATCACCGTGAACGGCGACGCGGCGGGATGAACGCTTATCGCCGGGTTGTTCTGATCACCCGAAGTAAACGAGTCGCTCTGCTGTCCTCTTGCGCTCGCGATCTCCAGCGTTCCGCCGCTATGAAACGCCTGCACCATCTCCGGCGATTCGAGCGCCTTCATGTATTTCTCTTCGGCCCACTGCGCAAACCGGCTCGGAGGCTTCGGGGCGCTGGGCTGAACAGGCTGCTGAGAGATCGGCATGACCGGTTCGGTCGGCATCACTGTCGGTGCCGCGTGCGGCAACGCGCCATTAGCCGCGAGGTCCTCGATTTCGCCACGGTCTCGGGCCGCTGAACCGGGGTCATCTACCGACTTCTGGGGAGCGGAACTTTGGCTGCTTCCGGACGATTGCACGCCGAGGGCGAGTGCCACTCCGCCAAGCATCGCAAGCGCTACGAAAACCACTCCCAAAAGACGGTTGAAACGACCGCCGCCGAGGTGCTCCTGTTCCTGCTCTTCCTGTTCCTGAATCACGTCTGCGGTTGCCATGGTTATCACCTCGCTCCGCCCGCGTATGAGATCGTCACGCGGTCCTGATCGCGGCCCACGCCGGCGAGCAGGATCGCCTGGCTGAACAGCCGGTCGACGACGTAGTAATTTCCTTTGACCCGGTAGTTCGCCATCTGGGTTCCGCTGCCGGCGTTGATGAGCAGCGCCGGAGCCTCGCTCGACTTCATTCCGGCGGGCATCTGGACATACACGTGAGAGCCGTCATCGAAGGCGCGAATCGGCTTCCACGGAACGTTTGCTCCGGCCACGGTGTAAGCGAAATTGATCTGCGCAGGATCAACCGTTGCGACCTTCACGATGTCGTCGGAATCACCCGGCGGATTGACCGCTTGCTTCTTCGCGTTCGTCGCGGCTGCGTCGGCGTCTTTCATCGCCGCGGACAGCTCGTCGGGGTAGTAGAACTCCACCTCCTGCATTGCGCGCCCGCGCGACCGGAGCAGCAGATGATAGATATGCCTGGTCGTGTAGATCGTCAGGTTGGTTTCGATCCCCGGAACCTGCGGCTTCACCGCAAGGTGAGGGACGGCATTGCGCGGATCGCCAGAGGCGGCCGGCGTCGCCATCCAACGCTCGGTATCTCCCAGCGCAACGTCGGTGATCGTCTCTCCCGATTGCAATTGAATGTCGGTGGTTCGCAGCGGCGCGCAATCGACGGTCGGCACCGGTTCCTGGTTGTGGGGATAAAGCGTGTACGCGGCCGTCTTGAAGACGGGCCATTTGCCGTCTTGCTGATGCTCTTTGATTGCGGCCTGTACCTCGGCGGGCTGCTGTGCGAGCAACTTGGCTACGGTCACTGGCGGTGGTGTCGCCTCAGGCGCCGGAACCGTCTCGGTTACGAGCTTGAGTGGCGGTGGAGCGGGCGCCTGCTGAGTCGCGCAAGCTCCCAACGTCAATGCCAACGACAATGTGCTTACGGTCGCGATGCGCTTCATCGGCTCACCCTCCCTTCCGGGTTATCCCTGCTGCTCGGTCCAGCTGATTTGCGTCACATAAAATCCGAGCGGGTTGCTGACGATCGCGTCATCGGAGTTTGGCGGGACGATCTGTGTCTGGAGTACGGCCTCCCAGTGCGTGGGCGCTCCAATCACAACTCCGTTCAAATCGCGCTGCTGCTCCGACCAGCGAACCTGGTAGCTGCTGGGCGAGAGCTGAAGGATCGATTCGATCTGGATCGAGACGGTTTGCTTTTCTGAAAGCTTGAACGGGTTATGAGTGAAGCTGTCGGAGTGGTAGTAGGCGTCGAGGAAGCTGTCCGCCGCGCCGCGCGCGTGCGCGAGCAGAGAATTGAGCATCTGATGTTCCACCTGGGGGTCGCTGGTGACCGATCGCGCATTGTGGATGAATGCCGCTATTTCGTAGCGCTGCATTCGTGCGGTTACATCGGGAACGGACGCGGGAGTGAGCGGCTGCGGAACGGTCAGTGCGTATCCGAGTTTGTCGACCTCGACGACGTAGGGAATGTATCGGCTTCGGCTGATCAGCCAGACCATGCCGCTGGCGAGAATCAGCGCGAGAAGTAGCAGCCCGCTGGCCGCTATCTGCCAGTTGCGTTTGCCGAGAACGAGATCGGCGTATCGTTCATCCCACTCTCGACGCGCTTCAACGTATGGATTTGCGGCCATGCTGCACCTCACTGAACGTCCAGAGATCGCGCGCGACGATTCGTCGACGTACGCATGCGATCGCATGGACCGATCATGGTCGCGTTGTCGAGATCGCCGCTCGGAGTTGACGCGAATTTCGCGGTCGGAAGAAGCCGGTCGGATCGCCGCTGACTTTGGCTCGACTTTGGCTGTTCTATCGAGCGCTATAGGTCTGAACGGGCCTTTTGAGAGTCCCGCCGGATCGGAATAACCCTTGATTATGCTCGATAGTGACAGATCACAACGCATCGCCGTCTATCTGTCGGGTGACTCAAAATCCTCCGTGGGCAACCACGTGCGGGTTCAAGTCCCGCTCTCGGCACCAGAATTCTCCCCGACGGTTGGGTCCCTTGGCAACATTGATTTGCGGTTTTGACTCAAACCGATTTTGAGTTCTCCAGATAATGCGGTGGCTGAGCGGTTTTGTTGTCTCGCGGCCGGTGTGGTCTGCGCGACAAGGCGACCGACGAGTTCATAGCCGCAAAGACCTGGGAAGCGAAAAGCTGACTCTGGAACTATGCTAATGTCTAGAGATAGAATTTCTCTTGGAGAAACATAGGACCATGAAAGTAACGAGCGGCGACACGGCGACTGAAGATCGCTGTTCATCATGCGGCGGGTTTGTTGAGCTGTGCGACGGTTGCGCTATCGTAACGTCATCGCCGAAGAGACGCATCAGGCCCGTCACGCACCCGCCTGGCTCGGGCTTACAAATCATCGGCGCGAAAAAACCGCTGCTCCCGAAAGCCAAGCCGCAGCGCTGACGCCGGCGCGGAGCGGCTCGACAGACTGGGGCGCGCAGGATGGTTGAATTCTTGTGCCGCGGCCTTTTGCAGCGCGATTAGGGGCCGATGGCTGGCGAGAAGGCGACGGCCGAGCGTCTCTGTAGTCTCGCAGGTCGTGGTTTGCCCATACTTGAGCGTGAACAGCGAACGACTCGCGGCGGCGATGCGTCAGCCTGCGATCCTGGCCGTAGTATGGCTCTGCGCGCTCCTGATGTTGACGGGCACTTTGACAAAAATGCCCGGGCAGTGGCACCGCCGCGACTTCTCGAACTATTACGAGTCGGCTTGGGCGCTCCGGCATGGGATCGATCCATATACCACGGATTTGACGCCGATCGGCGCCCAGCTCGGCCTTGAGACCGGCGGACTGCTTCACGCCTCCGAAACGCCGGCGTTTCTACTTTGCTTCGAACCTCTCACCCGGTTGCGGCCGCGGGTCGCATTCTGGATCTGGAGCGCGATCAACTTTTCGGCATTGGCGATCGCGATGTACCTGTTGCTTGCGCATCGACGCGGGCTTTCCGGGCGCACGGAATGGTTGCTGGCGGGACTGATTCTGATGTCGGCGCCGGTGAATTTGAATTTTTACTGGGGACAATCGCAGCTGATAGTCCTGGCTCTGATGGCAGGCGCGATGCGCGCGATGGAGCGCGAGCGCGACGGCGCCGCCGGTTTGCTGATCGCATCGAGCGGGCTGTTGC
>VFSW01005252.1_pt1 | contig 19190 bp, 18 predicted proteins | sample 5358111 | NCBI WGS metagenome assembly VFSW01 (sample SAMN11554181, study PRJNA540505) | mine drainage metagenome | isolation source: sediment from site ElyBrook_90M | place: USA: Ely Copper Mine, Vershire, VT | collected 2017 | reverse complement strand
AACTCAAGGATATGGGGCTGAAGGGATCGGCACTCAGCGAGTTGACTGACCGAATTACCACCACAGTTGATGAGGTAGTTGAGGAATCGACTCAAGTGATATTGGTACAGTTTTCAGGAGAGAACGGTCGAAAGAATGAGTTGGGGAACGCCCTGAGTCAAGACATGCGGCGGCTATTTGGGCAGATCGAGAGTGGCCTGACAATTCAATTTCGAGCTGTACCTAACGACGATGCACCGAAAGAGGATCAAGAGGCATTAGTAAATCTCGACCAACTGAGTCGCAAGATGCAGTTTCCGGCTATGAAGGCCCCTCCGATCCTTCTAACAACTGGGCAGATTCTTGAGGGGGACATTATGACCGTTGTTGAAACGAAGAAGACTACCCGAACCACAACGAAGAAAGAGTCAAATGCGTAAGGCGCGAGACGGTGTTGTTTCACGCAAACTGCGTACTATGCAGCCTATGCAGCGGCTGTCGATAGTACCCTCTGCACTCGAACCGCAGACCATGCCCCGCCTCTTGCCGTCGTGATGCCTTCTGCATCGAGGGCCGCAGCAATCTCTCGGAGCGATGTTGCGCCCTTGGATTGAATCTCGACGATGTCCTTGAGCTTGCCGGTTGCCCATGTCGAGGCCTTTGCGATTCTGGTTGCCGCGCTGACCTTCCGACCAGCAGCCGCGATTTCAGAGAACCGCTCCGCAGACACTCGCGGTCCTCCCAACTTCGTTCCTCTGACCTTCGCGGCCTCAAGCGCCGACTTTGTGCGCTGGGATATGACCGCACCTTCCAATTCCGCTACTGCTGCCGGCTGGGTCACCATGAACTTGCCAATCGGTCCCTCTGGAATGTGGGGCAGATCGCAGAAGACTACCCCGCGCTCGCCCGTATCATAGGCAGCACAATGGGTCCGTCGAGCTCAGCGCCGTATTGATCGAGCTTGTGTTGGCCCTTGGCAACTGTTCCGCTGGACTGCATTCTGATCCAGTCATTTTGCCAGGTATCTGCATCAAGCCACGTTCGGCGTGCAAATTCGTACAAATCCCCATGCAGCCTGTTTGTGCCAGACTTCAGAATCATATCCACGACGCCGCCCTGGGCGCGACCATATTGCGCATCATAGGGGTTCGTAATGATCCGGAACTCCTGCACCGCGTCGACCGGCGGAACATACCCAATCTTCGAGTTTCCACCGGAAGCTTCGTTGCTCGCCCCATCGAGCAGCAGTTCGTTATTGCCGGCGCCCCCACCATTGATGGAGAGGTTTGCCTGGGTGTCGTCAAACGGACGCTGCAACTGAATACTTCCTGTCCAGGTGGTGCCAGCGTTCAGGATCGAAAGCATGTCAGGATCACGTCCATTGAGCGGCAACTCTGTAACACGGGTGTTCTCCACCACTTCACCACGGTCCGCCTTTCCGAAGTCGACGATTGAGTTGGAGATTACGGTGATTGATTCGCTCGCGGCTCCCATCGAGAGCTTGAAATTCACTGTGGATACCTGACCCACCTGAAGGATTAACCCAATGCGGATCTCCTTCTTGAACCCGGGAGCCACGGCGGCTAACTGATACGAACCTGGCTTGATGTACGGAACTGTATAGTCTCCCGTTCCTGTGGTTACGGTGGTCACGTCAACGTTCGTCAATAAATTGTGAACGTTAATGGCCGCTTTGGGTACGGAAGCCCCCGTCGAATCTGTGACCCGCCCTGTGAACTCCTACCCCTCTTGCCCGAACGACGATATCGCGCAGAACGCCATCAGGACCGGTAACCGCCATGGGCCTAATTTCATTAAATCCCACTTGTTCTGGATCCATTCCGTAGATCCTGTTTGACCTCGGCGCGTGTTCGTTGCCGAGGCGAATTGAACACTGAACTGTCGTCATACGAACACTTTTCGAGCTAGCGCTATGAAAGTAAACGTTTATATAGTAGTGCGCTCTGACTCCCTAAAGTTACCTTTGACCTCGCAGAAAATCCTATTTTCGATGGAATTAAAGTGACTTGAGGCGCTACGGTGGTCGATTACAGGCTGTAAAGGTGACGATAGTCTGTGATGATCGTCACTTGTGTAAGGCCCATTCTGTGCATACTCGTTCCGGCCTCCTGTTTAGGCCTCAATGAGTGCAGAATTCTCGCACATCCGAAATTCTCTGAGGAAAGGTAGGCGACTCCTACCCGCAGAAAGGGAAGGTCACCATTGATCGAAGCTGATCAAACGCCAGACCGTCGGCTGAGCCATCTTCGATCTGTCTGGATACTTGTTCTCCATGCAGCGTAACGTCGTGCTCAACATCCCCTGCGACCTTCCGCCCAGTTTTCACACAATGTGCGGAAGAACCGAGTTGCATCCCATAATCAGCTGTTCGAACTGACGCATACGGCAGCACTGGCAACCTTGTACTCGCAAACCAAAAATGCGAACTTCGCGCATTCGTTCCATTAGACAGGGATCAATTTTTGCCCCGTGGTATGCGATAGATAAGTATAGCGAGCATCGGACCATATTATTTGATACTCTAGAGTTGTATTGTTTTGCGGAAGGAGAATACGCTGTTCAAGAAACGTAATGCGTCTATTTCGTTTGCGCTTGAATGCGGCCTTCTCTTTCTCGCGATCTTTATTTTTAGTTGGGGACTACACGCGAAGTTGGCACTGTATCACTCTGATCAGGGGACATCTTCCGCGACCAACTCCACGGCCAAACTCTCTGCTGAGACACGTACTGCTCGTACGGCTGTTTCAGTAGAACGCCAGACCCGCCCGCGTTTCACGTTGGATTCTCTGCATTTGTCAGCGCTTGCATACACACTCCAAGGGTGTCATGCAACTGATGTCACGATGCTGCAGATCGAACTTGGGCCGCGTATCGCTGGCCAATATTATTTGCACGGTCCTGATTCGAAGCGTCGCCCACCCCCCACCCGCTCCTAACGGCATCCTGACGGCAGTCTAGCCGTCTTTCGGTTCAAGGCGTCTTTACAGGTGCCATGAACAGCTTGTTTGGTCTTGTGGAGCGGAATATGAATAAGCAACTCCATGGTGAGTTCGCCCGTTATTTGAACGATGCAGGTATCGATGTCAAAGTCGATCAGGCTCTCTTATTTGATGCAAATAAACGACTTCTCAGGACTTCCGAGGCAAACATCCACACGAAACCGGAATCATATGGATTGCAACGGTACAAGCTCATAGGTCTTATTGAACAAGAAAGCTCGAGGCGAAGATCGATCAACGTTCTTCCTTTCCGAAGTACAAACGAGCGCAGGGTTCCCGCACTCGTGCGCATGATGATATTTGGCGTGGTTCTGTGCTTGTGGGGACTACGCTGCACGCTTTCGCTGAAGCGTCTCGGTATTGTTCAGCAAAATATGCCAGCAACCCAAATCCTCTCGCAGAAGATGCACCCAGAGTCTCACACGAGTATTCCGGGACATCGGTGTGCATCGCTAGCTGCGCCAGGTGTTTCCCATGAGAACCTGCCCGGTATCTACGCTACGCGACAAGCCGATTTTAATCTCAATGGGGATGGAAGATCGCAGAAATTGCCCGGAGCCTGGAGACCTCGTGCGCAACAGTCCCACCACATCCTCTGTGGCATATCCCGGGCTCCTCCTGTTGCAGTCTAAGCAAGCACGCTTAACTTTCCTGGAAAACGGCGCGCCACTATGAACTTACGCGATGCTCCTCTTTCTAGAATGACATTGTTCCAACACAAACCCGAATAGGTGGTTCCATGCCTCGCAAGCGGATCCTTTGGATCGCAGTACCCGTAATCACTATCATCGTCGTCTCTGCGATGTTCGTATTCCTGCATAAGGGGAACGCCCACAGCGTGGCTCCGAGGGCCGCGGCAGTCGTAAGTGTGACGCGTGGAAACCTCGCTAGCGCACTCACCGTTGCGGGCCAGTTTGAGCCCTACCAGGAAGTTGATCTTCACGCCAAAGTGTCGGGGTACATCCGCTGGATCAAGGTCGATATCGGAGACCGGGTGCAGTTGGGCGAAGTCCTGGCGGACCTCGAGGTACCGGAGTTGCAGGATCAATTGCAGGGGGCCCAGGCAGAGGTGCGGCACTCACAATCTGAGATTGGCCGAGCACAGAGCGAGGTCACCAGCGCGGAAGCTACCCATGCTGCATTGCATGCTGAGTACACACGACTGGAGGCAGCTTCCAAGCAACGGCCCGGGTTGATCGCTGAGCAGGAGTTGGATGATGCACGCTCAAAAGACCAGGAGTCCGAGGCACAGATCGGAGTCGCAAAGGCCTCGCTAAATGCGATGGAACAACAACTCGGGGTTTCCAATGCGAATAGTCATCGCATTCAGACACTGTCCAACTATGAACAGATTATCTCCCCCTTTACCGGGGTCGTGACGATGCGTTACGCGGATACAGGATCGTTGATCCAGGCAGGAACGTCGTCGGATACACAGTCGATGCCAGTTGTTCGCGTCGCTCAAAGCGATCTGCTGCGGTTACGTATGCCAGTCCCGGAGTCGGATGTTCCCTACATTCACATAGGTGGCGACGTACAGATAAAGGTAAACTCTACCGGTCGAACATTCGTAGGGAAAATCATTCGTTTCACGCGTGCACTAGATGCGAACACGCGCACCATGCTGACGGAAGTAGACGTTCCGAACCCTGATCTCGTTCTCAGTCCAGGGATGTATGCGGAGACGATGATCCAGTTGCAGCAGAAGAACGACACCCTGATACTTCCATCTCAGGCCGTAGTGCAAGACGGGGATCAAGACTATGTGCTCGTACTCAACTCGACCAATCATGTGCAAAGGCGCAACGTAACGGTTGGCATCCAAACTGCAAACCGAATGGAGATATTAAGCGGAGTGAAAGCAGGAGAGCGTGTTATCGCTTCTGACCAGACGAGCTACGAGCCTGGTGAGGCTGTAGCACCACATGCTGCGTTTATTCCGACGACTGCACAGGAAGAGAGCGAGTAATGTCTTCCTTTGCAATCAAATATCCGTTTTTCATACTTATGTTTTGCCTAATGGTGATCGTAGTAGGAACGGCGACAGTATTGCGAATGCCTGTGGACTTATTTCCAGAGATCAATATTCCTGTTGTAGTGGTAGCAACCTTCTACTCGGGGATGCCGCCGGAGCAAATCGAAGCGGATATTACGAATAGTTATGAGCGATTTTTTACCCTTGGAAGCGGCATCGAGCATATAGAATCGCGTTCGCTGCCGGGCGTGAGCCTGATTAAGATCTATTTCCAGCCTGGCACCGATGCGAATGCAGCCGTCAGCAATATCTCTAATCTTGCCATGGCGAATCTCAGGCGCCTTCCACCGGGGACGCTTCCTCCGGTAGTACTAAAGTTCGATGCATCCAACATGCCCGTCTGCCTAATCACGCTGAAGGGACAGGGGTTGAATCAGACACAACTAAAGGACCTTGCACAATTCTCCGTTCGCAACCAAGTAGCCAACGTTCCGGGTGCTTCCGTTCCTCAACCGTACGGAGGCAAGTATCGACAGATTCAGGTGTATGTCGACCCCGTAAAGTTAGAGGCTCACCAGTTGTCGGTGATGGATGTGGTGAACTCGGTCAATGCGTCGAACCTGATCCTACCAGCCGGGGATGTACACATTGGCCCGAAGGATTACAACATCTACGCTAACAGTCAGGTGCCCGTGGTGGACCAGATCAACGCGATGCCTATCAAGACTGCAGATGGGGCATCAGTACTTGTCGGCGATATTGGTACGGCAAGAGATGCGAGTCAACTCCAAACGAATGTCGTACGCGTCGACGGCCAACACTCGGTGTATATTCCCGTGCTCAAACAAGGAGGACAATCAAACACGATCAGTATCGTCAATGGCGTACGGCAGGCAGTATCGCATTTGCTTGATATCCCCGCGGCACTTAAGACAAATGTTGTATTCGATCAATCAGCTTTTGTAAAGACTGCAGTGAAGAACGTTATAAACGAAGGAACCATCGGGCTTGTGCTCACGGCACTCATGATTCTTTTGTTTCTCGGTAACATGCGGGCAACTATAAGTGTGCTGCTGTCCATTCCTATATCTTGCCTAGCCTGCTTCATTGCGCTAGACCTTGGGGCCAACACGATCAATACGATGGTGTTAGGTGGCCTTGCGCTCGCGCTGTCACGATTGATCGATAACTCTGTCGTTGTACTGGAAAATATATTCAGGCACATGGAGATGGGTGTACCTCCGGTAGAGGCCGCGGAAGTAGGGGGCAAAGAGGTGCAGTTAGCGGTACTGGCCGCGACCTGCTCGACGAGTATTGTTTTCTTCCCCGTGATTTTGCTGGTTGGAGTTAGTAAGTATTTATTTACGGCGATGGCGCTCGCTGTCGTCTTTGCGCTCTTCGCTTCGTATATCGTCGCAATGACTGTAGTGCCGCTATTTTGTGCAAAGTTCATTCGTATCGATCCATCGCATATTCAGCACGGTGCAGAGACCGAGGAAGAATATCTTGTCGAGTCTGAAAGGAGCCTTTCCAAGGCAAGCCTGTTTCGCCGAGTGGTCGATCGGTTCAATCATCAATTTCAACGATTTCAGAGGGCTTATGACCACGGGGTCAAGCGATGCCTGGACTATCCAGTCACTACGGTCGTAGCTGTGGCAATATTCGTGATAATCGGACTGGCGTTCTATCCACTACTAGGTAAGTCATTCTTTCCGCGGACGGATCCCGGCCAGTTTGTTGTCAATGTGAAGGCACCACCTGGTACACGAATTGAAGTAACCGATGAATATGTTGCAATGATGGAGGACAAGATTCGCCAGGTTGTCTCAAAGGACGATATGAACATGATCGTCTCCAACATCGGGATTACGCCGGATTTATCGTCGATTTACACTAGCAATTCGGGAATGAATACCGGATTTATCCAAGTGAGTCTAACGCCAGATCATAAGATCAGCAGCTTCGTCTATATGGAGCGTCTACGACTCAGATTTGCTAAGGACTTTCCGGAGGTGGGGACCTACTTCCAGACCGGTGGCCTTGTGGACTCCGTCGTTAATCAGGGAAAACCCGCACCGATCGATATCCGAATTGAAGGCACAGATATGGATGCGGCTTATGCCTATGCACTAAAGATTGCAGACAAAACACGAGCATTGAACACCGTTAGCGATGTACTGGTACCACAAGACCTCAATTACCCTGGGCTGGAGCTAAATATCGATCGTGAACATGCTGCACTATTGGGCATCTCTCCACAACTAGCTATTGAGAATGTAATCACTGCTCTTACCTCGGACTCCGTGATTGCACCCAGCTTCTGGGTAGATCCTAAATCAGGGAACAACTATATGTTGACGGTGCAGTATCCAGACAATGAGATCAAGACTCTTACTGACTTCAAACAGATTCCGCTTCGATCGGCAGATGGCAAACAGACAACACCACTGGAATCGTTGGCGTCCATCCAACAAATTAATACTCCGACTGAAGTAGATCATTATCAGCTTCGTCGCAGCTTCGATGTGTATGTTATGCCAAAGGCGGAAGACCTAAGCCGCGTCAGCAAGGACGTACAGAAGGTTCTCACTGATTTTCCCGCGTCGCGCAATCTAACCGTACACATGGGTGGCTCCGTGGACGACATGCATCAGTCCTTCCAGAGCTTTGGTCTAGGGTTCATTCTTGCGGTGGTACTGGTCTATCTCATCCTAATGGCTCAGTTCGCTTCATTTTCTGATCCATTCATTATTCTGCTTGCCGTGCCTCCAGGCGTAGCGGGCGTCATCATCTTTCTCCTCGTTACTGGTACCACTCTTAATGTGATGTCACTCATGGGTGTGATCATGATGGCTGGGATTGCCGTGTCCAACAGCATTCTTATTGTTGAATTCGTAGGGACGATGAGAGCCAGCGGCGTTCCCATTCACAAAGCAATCGTGGACGCTTGTTCGATGCGCCTACGCCCGATCCTCATGACGTCCCTCGCAACAGTACTCGGGATCATTCCAATGGCACTTGCGCTAGAACCCGGAAGTGAGCAGTATGCCTCACTGGCGCGAGCAATTCTAGGTGGGCTTATCTCGTCCGGCATCGTCACGGTATTTCTAATACCAGCAGTCTACTTACTGATGCATCGCAAAGAAGCAGCGGACGAAGCATCCGCAGAGGTCGCTTATGCCTAAACACATTTTTATAAAGATAATCCTCTGTTCTATTTGCTCTCCATTCCTACTGGCACAAGTTCAGGGAGATGCCCTGCCAGATGCTCCGATGCTTATGCAGGCGTCGGATTCATCTCCTGTAGTTCCCTCTCCGGATGAAACTCTGACGCGGCAACAAGCAGAGCAACTGGCCCTGAAGAATAATCCGCGCATCAGTGTCGCAGCACTGATCGCACTTGCACAAAAGCAGGTTGTCCGGGAGACTCGCTCAGGTGAACTTCCAAGCCTCGATGGTAATGGAACCGGCGTCGGTGCAGAACAGGCGAGCCGCTTGGCGTCGGGAGATCTCGCATCATCACGCCTTCTAAACCATGTGGGTGCCGGCATCCAATTCAACCAGTTGATCACCGACTTTGGCCGGACGCCGAACCTGGTTGCGTCCTCCTCTCTACAGGCAAAAGCTGCTGAGCAGACTACCGAGGCCACGCGAGAGGATATCGTATTCGCTACTGATCTTGCTTTCTACAACGCACTAGAGGCCCAGGCGACGCTACAGGTTGCAAACAGCACCGTCAATGAGCGGCAGAGCATCGGAGATCAAGTAGACGCGCTCACTGCAAGCAAGCTCAAATCGACACTCGACCAGAGCTTCGCACAAGTGAACCTCTCACAGGCGAAGTTGTTGGTGCTCGACTCGCGTAACCAAGCGGACGCTGCTATGGCGAGCTTGAACGACATCCTCGGTGAAACCACAGAACATGCGTATCGTCTGGTTGACGACGCGACACTACCCGAGCCGATTGCAGATTCAGTTGAAGCGTTGATTGCGATTGCGCTTCAACAACGACCCGACTTGAAGGCCCTGCAATTAGCTCATGACGCGGATGTACGATTCAGTCGCGCGCAACACGAGCAACTGTTGCCGACCATATCGGCGGTGGGTGTTCTTGGCGGGATACCGGTTGGATCGAGTACGTACTATGATCCGAGGTGGTATGGAGCAGCAGGCGTCAATATCAGCGTACCGATCTTCAACGGATTCAAGTTCCGTGCAGAAGCAACTGAGGCGGACCTTCGAGCGAAGGCGTCGAATGAGCAAAGCCGTCAACTCACGGATAGGATTGTTCGTGACGTACGGACCGCATGGCTCAGCGCCAATACGGCTCAACAGAGAATGGCCGTAACCGCGGAGTTGGTGAAGGAAGCGAACACGGCTCTTGATCTGGCGCAGACTCGGTATCAGCTAGGTCTAAGTTCCATTGTCGAGTTAAGTCAGGCACAGCTACAACAGACGCAAGCTCAAATTGCGTCTGCCAATGCACGCTTCGAATATGAAGCCGATCTAGCCACTATGCGATTCCAAAGCGGCTCACAGCCGTAGTCTCCAACGGGGAACAGGATGATTCCGGAAATTAAGATTAAACGAATTTTATTTGCCACAGATTTTCTAGAAAGTTCACGACTTGCTCTCGACTACGCCGTTGCGTTTGCTGAACACTTCAACGCGACTATTGTCATGCTGCATGTTGTCGAACTGTCACAAGCCGCGACCGAAGTCGAGGTGGCGACATCGAAGCCGAGCCTGATGCGGCGCGTCGCACACGGACGGCTGGATGCTCTCGCGTCGGGAGTGAGACGGCTAGGATTGCCTGTCGAGGCGCACGTAGAGGACGGAATTCCTTGTCAAACGATCTTGAGAGGTGTAGATCGATACGACACGGATCTTCTAGTCCTCGGCGTGCATGGCGTACATCGTGGCCTGGAGCACCTTCTCATCGGCTCCAACACGGAGAAGATACTTCTCTCTGCTAAATGCCCCACACTGACGGTAGGGGCACATGTGCTTTCCGGTGTCGATCTGAAGCTGCACCTTGATGAGGTCATTTATTTTTCCGACTTTACACCGGAGGCTACAGCTGCGGCTCCGTACGCAGTTTTTTTTGGCAAGGAATTCGATGCTCCGATCGAAGTGTGCCAGCTTTTGCCTGCAATTGCAGAGAACAACGAGCGGTTGAAGATGGATCTTGCGGACGATTACTGCAAGAGCATGGCGCGCGTACTCGGTGCAAGTAACTCAGAGTGGTGTGCGCCTGCCTTCCAACTGGATCATGGCATGGAGATTGACCAAATTATTGAGCGGGCCCAGCGGCAGAACGCCGGCTTGATCGTTCTGGGTGTTCGTACTGCGTCTCAACTTGGCCGACGTCTCCATAGCAGCTTCGCTTACAATCTGCTGGCGAAGGCAACTTGCCCTGTACTCTCTGTCCGCTATACCGTAACCGCGTCAACGAAGGAAGACGGATGAGCGTTATCGTATTCAGCTCCCTGCTCTTCCTCATATCTATCGCAGCAGGACTCCTTGGGGCTCTGACTGGGTTAGGGGGGGGTGTGGTCATCGTTCCGGTATTGGCGTTGCTGTTCAGGGTTGACATCCGGTACGCGATCGGAGCTTCCCTGGTTTCAGTGATAGCGACATCGTCCGGTGCAGCCGTTGCGTATGTGCGGGAAGGGTTTTCTAATATCCGCGTAGGGATGTTTCTAGAGGTGGCGACAACTCTTGGGGCACTGCTCGGTGCCTACCTGATGGCGAAGATTTCCAGTCATTGGATCGTGATTATCTTCGGCATCGTATTGCTGTACTCTGCCTTTGCCTCGTTTCGTAAGAGAGCCGAGCAAGCGGCCACGGGACCAGTAAACCCCTTGGCGAAGAAGCTAGAGTTATCGGGGACGTATCCTGGCCTGCACGGATGCGAAGCATATACGGCGCAACGAGTGCCGCTTGGATTTGGAATCATGTTCATTGCCGGAACGCTCTCGGGCCTTCTGGGGATTGGCTCCGGTGCGGTCAAGGTGTTGGCGATGGATCAGGCAATGAGGTTGCCCTTTAAAGTATCGACTACGACGAGCAACTTTATGATTGGCGTGACGGCGGCAGCAAGCGCCGGCATCTACTTCGCCCGAGGTTATGTCGATGCTGGCATTGCAATGCCAGTAATGCTTGGTGTCCTCGCTGGGTCTTTAATCGGCACGCGGATTCTGGTCAAGACGAGAGTGACGACTCTGAAGAGCTTCTTCGCCTTGGTGATCGTCGTGCTCGGTTGCGAGATGATCTACAGCGGTATCACAGGAAGGATCTAGATGAGCAATCCTACCGACCACGAGATCGATCTTTCCGTTGCCGCAATGCTCCGCTTTGGTGTAACGTTAGCCGCCGTCGTTGTACTGGCGGGTGGACTGCTATATTTACGACATCCCTGGTCGGCCATTCCCGACTACTCTCATTTCAACTCTGGTGAGGCGTCGCGTAAAACAATCACCGGAGTCCTCCATGGACTCGTCCACCTGAGACCAAAGAGCATTATCCAATTTGGCTTGATCCTGCTGATCGCCACGCCCGTCGCACGTGTCGTGATCTGCGTCATCGGTTTCGCGAGGCAGAAAGATCGCCTGTATGTGTTGATCAGTTCGGTAGTTCTGGGAATCCTGCTTTATAGCCTCACCAAAGGTGTGCGGTAAGTATGCGTCCAGAGCAGTTCTCTGATGGCTCATTATAGCGAGATCCAACCCGCTCGAATCGCCATGAGCGAGAGGACGCCAACGACCGCCCATAGCAAGATGCCCTGAAGGAACGGGCGAGCTCCCACGCGGCGGAGTGTCTCTTTGGAGAGTCCTGTACCGATTAGAAAGAGAACCACTGTCAGGCCAACGCGCCCAAGCTTGCTGAAGACCGTGTATAGATTTTGTCCGGAAGGAAGATAGGTATACGCGACAGCTGCGAGGCAGAAGAAAAGGATGAACCAGGGCAGCTTTATCTTCGCGCGACTCTTGGTGAAATAGGCGGTGATCATTGCAAGCGGAACAATCCAGAGAGCTCTGGTGAGCTTCACCGTGGTTGCAATCTGTAGCGCTTGGCCGCCGTATTTTGCCGATGCACCGACGACAGAACTTGTGTCATGAATTGCTAGCGCAGCCCACAGGCCGAATTGTGATTGGGTCAGGTGCAGCGCAAGGCCGATGGGTGGAAAGAGAAGCAATGCGACTGAGTTCAAGACGAATACGGTTCCGAGGGACATGGCCATCTCTTCTTCATTGGGGTTAGTGATGGGCGCGATGGCGGCGATGGCGCTTCCTCCGCAGATCGCGGTCCCCACGGTGATGAGATAGGAAGCCTTCTTGCTGACGCGGAAGAGGCGCCCGAGGAGCCAACCCAGAAGCATGACTCCAGAAATGCTTATTGCGGTATAGAAAAATCCGGCTTTACCGGCATGCACAACCTGACGCAGGTTCATGCCAAAGCCTAGACCCACAACAGCCAGTTGCAACAGAAGTCGGGACAAATTCCTGCTCTCAAGATGATAAGGATGAGCGAAGCTGAATCCGTAGACAATTCCGAAAACGAGCGCAAACGGTGGCGATACCATCCCTGAAGCTGTCACAATAAGTGCTACGAAGAACACAGTCTTCGCATTGAGCTTGGATAAGAAATTCATGCTTTCCTCTTGTTGAAGTGTCGTCGGTTGGCAAAGCGGAGTCCAAGCGGAAGTTCTTATGGGCGATTGGGTTTGCTTATGATGATTTTTGCGGATTGATATCTCTGCGTAGCCGACGCATGCTTGTCTGCGACAATGGATCACGCGATGAAACCCCTTGTGTAGTACGACGTAAATCTGGTGAGGCAGAATAGACGATGGAGAACTTCCGGCTCAAGGTATTTCGAGTGGTCGCTCGACATCTAAACTTCACCAGAGCCGCAGAGGAACTACTGCTGACTCAACCTGCGGTGACGCAACAGATCAAGGCGCTCGAGGATGAGTATGGAGTTCCGCTATTTGACCGCAGCGGGGGACGGATCTCGCTTACCACCGCGGGAGCCGCACTCCTTCCCTATGCTGAGCAACTGAAATCCCTTTCCGATGAAGCGTTCGAGGTAGTCATTAGTACAGCCGGAAGTCATGCGGGAGCGCTGGCGCTGGGAGCCTCACAGACGATTGCGCAATATCTCTTGCCCAACTTTGTGGCTGCGTTTCTGCGTGAACAGCCGCGAGTCGCCGTAACCGCGATCAGTGGAAATACCGACGAGATGTTGGAAGCCGTTGCAGTACACCGCATTCAAATAGCGCTGATTGAAGGGCCAGGCATGCGGAAGGATCTGCATCTTGAGTCCTTTATGGAGGATCAGATGGTACTGGTCGTTCCCGCAAGTCATGAATGGGCGGGACAAGAGATTGATGCTCAAGATCTGCGCCAAGCCCCGATGTTGATGCGCGAATTTGGGTCGGGTTCGCGAAGGGTTGTTGAGAATGCACTGGCGAAGGCGGGACTCAAGAAGAAGGACCTGAGGACTGTGATGGAACTTGATTCGACAGAGGGCCTGGTGAGCGCCGTCGAGGCTGGTCTCGGTATCACTTTTGTCTCTCATTGGACCGTGCGACACCAACTCGCCCTAGGCTCTCTTGGCATTACGCGAGTGAGGGGTTTGAAGCTTTCCAGGAAGTTCTCAATTGCTTACTCGGCAGGGCCAGAACCGCGTGGCAATGCGGGTGCATTTCGCAGCTTCATCCTCAGCCACTCGCTACGAGCGGCTCCTCAGATTCGCTGAAGCTTCGGGCACCCGCACTCCTAGCTCAATTGATTTATGGGTGGAGTCTCGAACGTGGTCCGGGTTTAGACTTGGTGCTGAGGCGATGCAATGAGACGTGTCCTTATTCCGCGGCGAGACCTGATCGGTGGGCTTGCAACGATGGCTATACTTTTCGGTTTGTCGTTATGCCCAGCACAGGAAAATACCGCCACGTCGGAACCCGGGAGCGCCATCTCCATCCCGCAAGCGCAATTAATTCAGCCCGAAGCTCTGCAACATCTGTTGCAAGCTGGAGGTGCAGACAAGCCGCTGGTTTTACAGGTCGGGTCGCATGTGCTTTTCGCTGAGGCGCATATTCCAGGCTCTACCTACGCCGGTCCTGGATCGGAGACTGAGGGGCTCCATACATTGCAAAGCTTGGTCGTCTCGCACTCGCGGAAGCAATTTATCGTGCTCTATTGCGGCTGCTGCCCATGGAATCATTGTCCTAACATTGGACCGGCCTATCAACAACTGCACGGGATGGGCTTCGCTAACGTGAAGGTTCTTTATCTTGCAGATAATTTCGGCGCAGATTGGGTTGATAAGGAGTATCCAGTTGAACACGGTCGCTGACCTGCGAATCCCGCTCCACATTGCCGCCGGCCCTCAGGTCGCGCATCGTGCTCGCCTCGCGCTACGCCAGCATGCACTTACGATCTTGCTCACTGCCCAATGCTTTGCGGCGATCGGGGTACGCCCTGCTTTGGCAACGGACATACTAGTCGGCAAAAAAGCGCCTGAGTTTGTACGCACGGACCTTAGCCACAAAAGATTGGATCTCAAGGCGTATCGAGGCAAGGTCATTTTGCTTAGCTTCTGGGCCACGTGGTGCGCTCCCTGCAAGGTTGAAATACCATCATTTGTTGCATGGCAAAAGAAATTTGGGCCACGCGGTCTGCAGATCATAGGCATCTCCATGGACGACGATCCAGCGCTCGTCCTCAGCCTGTATGGAAAGCTGAGACTGAATTATCCTGTTGCCATGGGCGATGAAGCGCTGGGAGAATTGTACGGCGGAGTTCTGGGATTGCCGGTCACCTTTCTGATAGATCGTCGCGGGGTAGTTAGGGCGAAGTATCAGGGCGAGACTGACCTAAAAAAAACTGAGATACAAGTGCAATCGTTACTACTCAGGCAATGAACCCTGTCGGCATTTGCCACCTAGCTGTCACCTACACACTTGCCAGGGCACGACTATAGGCTGTCAGAAGTTGTCTGCGAAGATCAGTTGCCCTCATCAGATCCGGGTATTCTGTGGGCGTATTCCGACAGATTGCAATCGTCGCCTCAAAACTTCGCAGGAACTCTTTACACGGTTCACAACTGCTCAAGTGAGTCTCCATTTCCTCGCACGAGAAGTCATCGAGCTGTCCGTCGAGATAGTCTAGAAGCCCTGAAAACATCTTCTTGCAATGGCGGGGGCGAGAAGGACGCTTCGCCCTTCTGGATGTATTGCTGTTGTCGACTGGACGATTCAGCTTGGTCAATTCCTTGCGTACAAATAGGCGAGCCCTGTGAAGGCGCACATGGACGGTCCCTGGACGCAAACCTGTGACTTCAGCAACCTCTTCATCTGTGAGTCCCTCCATGTCGCGAAGCACTATGACAATCCGGTAGTGGGGCGGCAGGTTGCGAATCGCCTCGCGCACTCGGTGATCCTGCTGACCGCGAATGGCAGCCGATTCCGGATTGATACTCGACTCCAGTTCGTCACGGTCTGGCATCAAATCTTCGAGAGACATTTCGACTTTAGGCGCGAATTTGCTCTTTCGGCGGCTAAGTAAGCAACTGTTCCTCGCCACCTTGTATAGCCATACAGTCAGCGCTTTAGAACTTGTGAACTTGGGCAGGTATGGAAGCGACTTGATGAGCACCTCCTGCATCGTGTCTTCCGCATCCTGTTGTTGCCCGCAAACGCGCATGCTGAAGGAGAAGACCGACGTTTGAAGAAGTCTCAGAGCCTTGTCCAAAGCTCCGGCGTCACCACCTTGCAGAAGCTCAACCGCATGTTCTACATCAGACCGCATATCCACCACTCCAAACCATGTTCTATCTCATTGGTAACGCCTCAGTGACCCCGATCATTTGGGACCCACACGATAGCTATGCACAATAAGAACAGAAAACAGGGTTCACGGATAGACGCGGAGACCTTACGACAATGGCCTCAGGCCTAAGAAAGTACGGATGGGGTTCGATTGGTCCGTTGAATATGCTCCCTCCTTGGCGTCCATGGCCCAAGCTGGACAGATACATCACTGATAACCGGGCAAATAGAGGGTCATGCTGCAATCTCTCTCCTCACCGATCGGCTTGCACAAGCCATGAATACAGTCCTACATGAATTGTTTCGGTATTACTAAAGCCCGATTCGTGCGACTCCTTCTGCACGTCATCTGCGGCGATCCTGCGATCGAGTGAGGGGCCAGCCACGCGTTCTACATCGGGTCTCCAGTCAAGTATGGCGATCCGGCCCGTTGGCTTCAGCACACGCTTTGCTTCCGAAAGAACATCCTCGCGATCCTCTAGCTCGTGCCACACGTTGGCCGTCAGATAGAGGTCGCAACTTGATGCGGGCAGCGTAGTGGCGGACGCCTCGGCATGCACCAGAACGATGTTCTTTAGCCCTGCTTTATCGATCTTGGCTGCAATCCATTCGAGCATCTTTTCCTGTGCATCAACGGCGTAAACCATGCCGTTCGGACCAACAGTATTGGCAAGTGGTATAGCCAAGTACCCTGTGCCAGCGCCAACATCCACTACGGTTCGCCCAGTTTGCAGCGCTAGAGCGGCCAATACATCCGCGGGTGGAAGCCAAATGAGTCGCTCAGGATCTTCAAGACGCTGGGCCGTGACGAAGGAAATCGCTTGTCATTCATGCCTGCTTAGCCGAACCCGTCTCTGGCAGTTTCATCATCCGGAAAATGGCCATGGCCGGGCACCAATTGGTGAAGCCGGACTGAAATAAATTGAGTCCAACCAATGCCGTTAGCCATAGCCAGTTGGGGGATACCCAATGTCCAAGAGCTAGTGAAATGAGTACAACGGCACCGGCAAGCAAGTGAAGAGCGCGATTGACTGTCATGGTCATTCTCCTTCTGATTCAAGCGAAATACTTTGATATTCGGCCTTAGCCTTGCCAGCATTCATCATGTAGTACAGCACCGGTACAGCAGGCCACGATAAGAAAGTGGAAGCCACTCCACCAGCAATCAGAGACAGCCCGAGCCCCTGAAAGATTGGATCGCTAAGAATGACGCTGGCACCCACAACTACGCCTGCGGCTGTGAGTAGCACCGGGCGCAGGCGAACCGCTCCGGCATCAATCACTGCATCTGCGAGCGGCACGCCCTGGTTCCGTCGCAACTCGATGAAATCAACTACGATGATCGAGTTACGAACAATAATCCCCGCCCCTGCAATGAAACCAATCATCGAGGTGGCGGTGAAAAATGCGCCAAGCATGGCATGCGCGGGAAGAATTCCTATGAGTGTGAGTGGAATTGGCGCCATGATCGCGAGAGGTATAGTGAAAGACTTAAACCATCCCACCACCAGCACATAAATGAGTATCAGGACCGCTGCGAACGCGAGTCCCAAGTCGCGGAAGACTTCGATCGTTATCTGCCATTCGCCATCCCACTTCATCGAATAGTGGTAGGTCGATTCAGGTTGCACCGCGTTGTAACGAGCCAGGTGGTCACCATCTGGCAACTTCAGCTTGTCCAAAGCCTTGTTCATCTTCAAAATTGCATAGACTGGACTCTCTTCCGCCCCCGCCAGATCACCTGTCACGTACACCACTCGCATCAGGTTCTTGTGATAGATGGTCGGCTGCAAAGTCGTTTGCTCCACATCCACTAATTCGCGCAGCGATACCATGCTGCCGTCCGCACCCCGCAACTTGATGTTCTCCAGTGCCTGTTCGGATGAACGCTCCGACCGCTCAAGTTCCACAGTCGTCGGCACTACCTCTCTCGAATGCTGTGAGTGAAGCAGACCAGCCTCCATGCCGGAGGTTGCCAGTTGTAGAGTCTGCGCCACCTCTGCGACCGCAATGCCATGCAGCGATGCCTTCGCGTCATCCACATGGATTTCAAGCTGCTTCTGCGGATCTTCCATATACCAATCTGTATCCACCACACCGGTGGTCTGCTTGAATATCTGCTTGATCTGGTGCGCCACATCGACTTGTCCAGCTAGATTTGGACCGTAGACCTCGGCCACCAACGTCTGAAGTACAGGAGGCCCCGGGGGCACCTCCGAGACCTGGATGCGTGCGCCATATTGATTTGCGATATTCACCAACTCCGGCCGCAGTCGCTTCGCGATCTCATGGCTCTGTGCGCTTCGCTCGTTAGAAGGCAACAGATTGACCTGAATATCCGCCTTGTTGGGTTGTTGGCGAAGGTAGTAGTGGCGCACCAGGCCATTGAAGTTGTAGGGCCCTGAGGTCCCGGCATAGATCTGGAAGTTCAGTACCTCATTCTGGTGGCTTAGATACCCACCCATCGCTTGCGCAACACGAGTCGTTTGCTCCAGCGGAGTGCCGTCGGGCATATTAACAATGACCTGAAATTCGCTCTTGTTATCGAACGGCAGCATCTTCACAAGCACCAAGCCAAGGGGCACCAGCGCTGCGGACATCAACAGTAGCGCCACCACGATTCCCAAAAATATCCAGCGATTTCGTGCCCTATTCATTAGGGGCCACATGAATCGTCGATAGAACCGTATGAGCCAGCTTTCCTTCTCCGGCGTCAGCGTATGCGCCCCGTTGAGATGTCCGCTGAGCAACCGCAACGCAGCCCATGGGGATACGACAAACGCCACAACGAGGGAGAACATCATTGCCACCGATGCGCCCACCGGAATCGGGCGCTTATAGGGGCCCATGAGCCCGCGCACCCGAGCCAGCGGAAGAATCGCCGCGATGACGGTGAACGTGGCGAGGATCGTTGGGTTCCCCACCTCAGCAACCGCCTCAATGGCTACATCGCCGAGCGGACGGCCGCGACTTTCCGGCAGGCGGAAATGCCGAACCATGTTCTCCACTACAACAATCGCATCGTCCACCAATATGCCGATACTGAAGATTAGCGCGAACAGCGTTACCCGGTTCAATGTATAACCAAGCAGATAGAAGATCACCAGGGTCAGAGCCAGTGTGACCGGAATCGCCAGCAGCACCACGCCCGATTCCCTCCACCCCAGAAACAACGCGACAAGAAACGTCACTGAGAGTGTTGCCAGCAGCAGATGCTCCAGCAAAGCGTCAGACTTGTCCTTTGCTGTCACACCGTAATTACGTGTGGATGGCAGGTTCAGGTCAGCCGGCAGCGTCACCCCGCGCATGTCCGTAACGCGTTTTAGAACCGCGTTCGCATTGTCCGTCGCATTGGTCACTTTGCGCTTCGCGATCGAAATCG
>VFSW01005251.1_pt1 | contig 19191 bp, 12 predicted proteins | sample 5358111 | NCBI WGS metagenome assembly VFSW01 (sample SAMN11554181, study PRJNA540505) | mine drainage metagenome | isolation source: sediment from site ElyBrook_90M | place: USA: Ely Copper Mine, Vershire, VT | collected 2017 | reverse complement strand
ACCACACAAAAGCGAGCGGCCGCCGACGGCGAGCGAGCTCGCGCCGCAGGGGCGGATCGAGCGAGCCTCGGCGGCCACTCGCTACCGCTGGCAGTGCCGGCAGTAGCTGGTCGTGAAGCCGCCTGCCTCGGTCTGCGTGATCCGATTGCCGCAGCGGGGGCACGGCTGGCCGCCCTTGCCGTGCACGGCCAGGAAGTCGCGGATCTCCGTTTCGAAGTTGGGCGGAACCCGTTCGTGCAGCAGGTCCACCGCGTTCGCCAACACCGAGCGCGTGGCCTCGTACAGCTCGTCGATCTCTTCGGGCGCGAGAGTGCCCCGCTTCCGGATTGGCAGCAGGCGAGCGGCGTGAAGGATTTCGTCGGAGTAGGCATTGCCGACGCCGGCCACGAACTCCTGATTGCGCAGCAGGTTCTTGAGCTCGCCCGGATGGCGCCGGATCCGCGCCCGCCACGTGTCCAGGTTCAAAGACGGATCGTCGGCGTCGGGTCCCATCTCGGAGTCGGAGGCGCCCGGTACGGCTCGCTCGACGCCGGCCGGAAGCAGGTAGATCTTGCCCATCTGGGTCGGATCTCGATAGCGCAGCTCCGGGTGTGCGGACGGAGCCGGGATCCAGGATGCTCCGCCGGTCCATGCGGCCGCGTCGGCCGGCGGCCCGTCCTCACGCGGACCGAAGCCGAGAACGAACGTCGTCTTCGCCGGACGCTTCACCTTCGCCGATTCGGCCAGCTGCAGCCGTCCCGTCAGCATCGCGTTGATTGCGACCCGGTCGCGCTCGAATTCGAGCCAGAGGAACTTGCCGCGCCGGCGAAAGCTCTCGAGCCGCTGCCCAACCAGGGCATTCATCTCAGTCGGGGTGCCGCGAACCGTAAGCGGTCCGGGCGCCTCGACGGCCATCACCACCCGGCCGGTCATCGACGCGTGGAAGGCATCGGCGAGGATCGCCAGGTCCGGCAGCTCGGGCATGCCGCGATTGTACGGGTCGTTCGGTTCGCGTCCGCGTGCCAACGCCCAGCACGGGCGTCACTCGCGCCCTCGTGCCCGTCGCACGCGAGCGCGCCGGCTTCAGCGGTTCAGGTAGGCAAGCACCGCCAGAACCCGCCGGTGGTCGTCCGGCGCCGGAAGCAGCTCGAGCTTGCCGAAGATGCTCGCGATGTGCGCCTCTACCGTCTTCTGGGTGACGAACAGACGATCGCAGATCGCCTGGTTCGATCGGCCCTCGGCCATCAAGGCGAGCACTTCGCGCTCGCGCTCGGTCAGCTCGTCGAGAGGCCCGCGCGTACGACGCCGATTGACCAGATCCGCGACGACCTGGGGATCGATGACGGAACCGCCGCGGGCGACACGCCGGACCGCGTCGACGAATTCCGCCACGTCCGACACGCGATCCTTCAGCAGATAGCCGACGCCGCCTCTCACATCGGTGACCAGCCGCAGGGCAAAGGCGCTCTCCACGTACGCGGACAACACCAGGACGCCGACCTTGCCCGAGTACGCGGATCTGATTGCGTCGGCCGCCTGAAGCCCTTCGGTCGTATGGGTCGGAGGCATTCTGATGTCGATGATCGCCACGTCCGGCAGGCTGCGAGCGACGAGCTCGAGCAGCTGGTCCGCGTCCCCGCACTGGCCGACGACCTCGAAGCCGGCGTCGGCCAGAAGCCGGGCCACGCCCTCGCGAAGGAGGACGGCGTCGTCGGCGATGGCGACCCGGATGGCCCGCGAAGCCGCCGATCCGGGCGAAGCCGCCGATCCGGGCGAAGCCGCCGATCCGGGCGAAGCCGCCGATTCGGACTCAGAGGAGGGCGGGCCCGCCGATCGGAGCGGACCCCCCGAGGAGCGCGAGGCCGGCGGAGTCTTCACCTGGCCTCCTGCACTTCCCCTGCGGACATGACGGCCCTGACGGTGGTGCCCGAGCCATGCGGGCTCACGACTTCCAGAGTACCGCCGACCGCTTCGACTCGATCACGAAGTCCCTGGAGTCCCTGCCCCGCCTCGATGTCCGCCCCGCCACAGCCGTCGTCCGTTAGCTCGACCGCCAGTTCACCGTCGGCCAGAGACAGCGTCACCAGGACCTCGCTGGCGCGCGCGTGCTTGGCTGCGTTGGCCAGCCCCTCCGAAACGACGAAGTAGGTCGTGGCCTCGAGCTGCGGCGGCAGTCTGCGGCCGATCGAACCCTGGAGGCGCGCGGGAACGGCCGATCGCTCCACGAGCGATCCGACCGCGGCGTCCAGCCCGGCCTGGGTCAGGATGGCCGGATGGATGCCCCGGGCGAGGTCCCGCAGCTCGGCGAGAGCCGCTCTGGCTTCGTCCGAGGCCTGGGCCAGAGAGGCCGCGAGTACAGGCCCCTCGGCGCCGGGCTTGGACTCCATCTCCGCCTTCGCCCGGCCGAGCGCCAGCGACAGGGCGACGAGCCTCTGCTGGGCTCCGTCGTGGATGTCCCGTTCGAGCCGGCGCCGCTCCGCGTCCGCCGCCTCCACTATCCGCGTCCGTGACGCTCGAACCTCGGCCAGCTGCGCCTGGACCTCCCGATGGAGCTTCTCGTTCTCCACAGTGAGCCTCACGGCGGTCGCGACCGAAGAGACGAGCCCCGGATCGTCGAGCAGGGCCTTGTCGTGGAGTATCGCGGCCAGCGGAGTGCCTTCCCGCTCCAGCGCGGTCACGGCGCGGTTCCCAGCCGCGGCGTCGACGTCCGCCACCGGGAGGCCGGATGCCCCTGTGTACGTGCCCGTCTCCGAAGACCAGAGCAGAACCTCGAGCGAAGGGTCGTGGAGCGCCGCGGCGAGAGCCCGCCGGAGCTCGGCCGGTTCGGGCGTCTCGCCGAGCTCGACGACCAGGTCCGCGATGGCGGAACGGGCCATTCGGACGCGGAGCAGGCCGGCCATGAATCCGAGCGAGATCGCCGAGAAGCTCAGCGTGTGGACGAATCTCACCGCCTGGACGAGCTGGTCGTTCGGCTCCGTGATCTCGACCGCTGCCTGAACGACGGAGGCGGCCACGAAGGCGAGGGCGCCAAGGAGGACGGGCTCTATGGAGCGCCGGCCCGGGCCCTTGAGAGCCAGCCAGCGACGGGCCAGCCAGAAACCGACGACGAGCAGGACGCCGATCCCGACGACGTCGTAGCCGATGCTGAAGACATCCACGGCCGCCTGCGGGGGAGACAGGCGGAACGGGTTGGGTTCGCGCCAGCCCGGGATGGACCGGACCGGATCCGCCAGAACGACCTGCTGGATTCGGAAGACGAGCACGAGCAGGCACGTGGCCGCGACGGCGAGCGATTCTCCGCGCCCCAGCTTGCCCGATGGAAACGCGGCCAGAACGGCGATCCCGAGGCCGGTGGCGGTCACGAACGCGACCGCCGAGGCGACGATCAGGATTTCGGAGCCGCTTCCGACCATGAAGGCGAGCGGACCCAGCAGTCCGGAAACCGTGAGCCAGGTGCCGATCGGATTCTCGGGCCGCCGTGCCCGGGCGATCGTTCCGGCCAGTACCGAGACGAATCCGGAGGCGCCGAGCGCGACGCGGGTGGGGAAATCGGCTGCCTGACCGCTCGAAGTGACGTCGAACCACCAGCCGCTCACCACGAGAGGAATGGAAGAGGACGCCACGCCCAGCAGGAGAAGGGCCAGCGTTTCGCCGCGGCGGCGGTCCAGCTTCACGATCGACGTCCAGCGCTCATCGGCCAATCGTCGCACCCGGGTGGCGGCGGCGCCACAGGGCTATCCCTGAGCCGGCGGCCGTCGAATCTCGGGCTGCCCCTGACCTCTCGACGCGGGGCTGCCCCGATGGCTTCGATCCTCGTCGCCTCCATCGTGGCGCCATCAAAACCCCACGAGGAAACGACAGATGCCAATGCTCCGCAACCTGGCCCGCCGCCGGGTCCGCACCAGCCTGACCATCCTGGGCGTGACCATCGGCATCTGGGCGCTGGTGGTCTTCGGTTCGATGGCGAACCGGGTGAACATCATGGTCAGCAACGGCAGCGCCTTCTTCGACAACGGCACCATCACCGTCTGGGGCGGGGGAGGCAGCGTTCCCAAGTCCAACCCGCTCGACATCGCCGTCGGCGACCGCCTGGCGGCGCTCGAGGGCGTGGATCTCGTCGTGCCGTCGGTCCAGCTGAACCTCAGCGACGATCCGAGTGGCAGCCCGATGGCCCTGCCGCCGATGATCGAGGGGACGATCCCGGGCGCCAACCACGGCCGGGACACGTTTCCGGTAACCCCCGCTTCGGGCCGGTTGCTGACCGCCGCCGACGGCGACGCCAACAGGGTCGTCCTCGGCTGCGACCTGGCCCGCCAGTTCGGCAAGGCCGTGGGCGACACGATGACCATGCGCGGCGAGGATTTCCTGGTCGTCGGGGTTCTGCAACCTACCCTGACCCAGCCGGACAACGCCGCCCAGGTGCCCATGGCCGCGGCCCAGAGGCTCTTCCTCGCGTCTCTTCCCTCCCTGGTGCGGGGCGGCCTGGAGGCCTCCCGGGTCGTGACCGGCTTCATCGTCTATCCGAAGCCCGGCATCGATCCCAACGCCATGGCCGCGGCTATCAGAGCCGCCGATCCCGAGCTCGGCACGATGACCCCGGACGACTTCAATCGCCTGCTGGGCTCGTACTCCTCGATGCTGAGCGCGCTCTTCGTCGGCATCGCCTTGATCAGCGTCGTGGTCGGCGGCCTATCGGTCGTGAACACAATGGCCATGTCCATCGCCGAGCGGACGCGCGAGATCGGGATCAAGCGGGCGATCGGTGCCAGCCGATCTCGGATCATCCGCGAGTTCGTCGGGGAGTCCGCGTTGATCGGCCTGATAGGCGGGGCGATCGGGCTCGTTCTCGGCGCGGTCGTGGTGATGGCGGCCAACGAGTTGGGCCGCTCGTCCGGAACCATTTTGTTCGAGCTGACGCCCGGAACCGCCGCCGGCGCCCTGGGCTTCGCCACATTCCTCGGAGCGCTCGCGGGTCTGGTGCCGTCGGTTCATGCCGCTCGGCTGGATCCAGTCGCCGCTCTGCGCTACGAGTGACATTCGATCGGACGCGCCCGCGGGCGCCTCGAGGAGACCCACCGATGACTTCCACGGAAATCGATCGTTCGACCGGAGAGGCACTGCTCGAAGGCCGGAACCTGCGCAAGACCTACCGCCTGGGGCGGGACAACAGCGTCGAAGCCCTCCGCGGCGTGGACGTGACCATCCGGGCCGGCGAGATGGTGGCGATCATGGGCCCGTCGGGCTCGGGCAAGAGCACTCTCATGCACGTCCTGGGCCTGCTCCACGCGCCCGACGCAAACCACGGCCCGCGGCCGGAGCTCTGCTTCGCCGGTCGCGACGTCGCGTCGCTGGGTGAGGGCGAACGGACCCGCATCCGAGCCAGGGAGATGGGCTTCGTCTTCCAGGATTTCAATCTGGTGGGAACCATGACGGCGCTCGAGAACGTGACGCTCGCGGCCGGCTATGCGGGTCTTGGCCGGGCGGACGGACGGTCGAAGGCTCGTGAAGCGCTCGCTCGAGTCGGGCTTGCCGAGCGGTCCGGACACCGGCCCAACGAGCTGTCCGGCGGCGAGCAGCAGCGGGTGACGATCGCACGTGCGCTCGTCTCGTCGCCGGCTCTCGTTCTTGCCGATGAGCCGACGGGCAACCTCGATTCCGCGCGGACCGGCGAGATCCTCTCCATCTTCCGCCGTCTCAACCGGGACGAGGGCCAGACTCTCGTTCTCGTCACCCACGACCCTGAGGTCGGCGAGGCCTGCGATCGAGTGATCCGCATGCGCGACGGCAGGATCGCCTGAGGTTCGAATGGGGCCGCTGCCCCTGCAAGCGGCCCCATTGCGGCTCGGTTGAATGGCCAGGTCGTGCCCTTCCAAGATTGTTCGCGCAGTGATGCTGTGCTAGATTCACCCGGCCCTTGGGCAGACAGGTGAAGAGCCAACGAGCCTGATCGAAGGAGTGGACCGAGCGCACGAGCCTCCGGACTGCTGATCGACTGACGGCTTGAGCGCGGCTCGAGCCGTTTTGCTTTTCCAGGGACTATCAATACAGGAGACATATCTTGACCGAAGAGCAGATGGGCGGGACCACGCCGGAGACCGAGGCAGCCGCCCCGGTCGCTGACCAGGCGTCCGAGCAAGCCGCTGGCGTAGCTGTCGCCGGCGAGCCCGCCGAGACCACCTCCGCCGCCGCCGTCGAACCCAGCGAGCCGCCCGCCCCGGCCGCCCTCGAAGAGGCCGCGGTGACTGAAGCCGAGGTCGCCGACGCACCCGCCGCCGCTGAGCCCGAGGAGGCCCCCGCGCCGCCTGTGTCGCGGCCGGAGCCCTCCACGATGGAGGAGCTCCTCGCCGAGCAAGACGCCGACATCCGCAGCTTCAAGCACGGTGACGTCGTCGAAGGAACCGTCGTCCGCATCGATCGAGACGAGATCCTCGTGGACATCGGGGCCAAGAGCGAGGGCGTGGTTTCCAACCGCGAGCTCTACGGTCGTCATGCCGAATCCGCTCCGCAGCTGGCCATCGGGGACGTGGTCCTCGTCTACGTGCTCCAGCCCGAGTCGCAGGAGGGCCACGCGGTCCTGTCGCTGCGGCGAGCCGGCCTCGAGCGCAAGTGGCGGGCAATGCAGGAGCAGTTCGAGGCGGGCGCGATCATCGACGCGCCGGTCATCGACCACAACAAGGGCGGCCTCATCGTCGACTGCGGCATCCGCGGCTTCGTCCCGATCAGCCAGATCGTGGACTTCCCGCGCCGCCCGCAAAACGACCAGCCGCGTGACGCGGCCCAGGAGATTGCCGAGAAGCTGCAGCCCTACGTGGGCCGGAAGCTCCGCCTCAAGATCCTCGAGGTCAACCGCAAGGCCAACCGCCTGATCCTCTCGGAGAAGGTGGCCCTCTACGAGGAGCGCCGCGAGAAGCGGGACGAGCTCTTCAGCAGCCTGCAGGTCGGCCAGCAGGTCAGCGGCACCGTCCGCTCGATCGCGCCCTTCGGCGTCTTCATCGATCTCGGCGGGATCGATGGCCTCGTCCACAAGAGCGAGCTCTCGTGGAACAAGGTCAACAATCCCGAGGCCGGCTACAAGGTCGGCGACTCGGTCGAGGCCGAGGTCATCGACATCAACCACGAGCGCGGGCGGATCAGCCTGTCCATCCGCAAGCTCCAGCCGGATCCGTGGCATTCGACCGTTGCCGACTTCAAGGTCGGCGACGTGATCGACGGCACGGTCACCAAGCTGGTCAACTTCGGCGCCTTCGTGCGAGTGCGCGACGGGCTCGAAGGCCTCATCCACATCAGCGAGCTGTCCCATCAGCGCGTCGCTCATCCGGGCGACGTTGTCCACGAGGGTCAGACGCTCAAGCTCAAGATCATCAGCCTCGATTCCGAGCGGCATCGCCTTGGCCTGAGCCTCAAGCAGGCCGAGGAGCCGCCGGCCCGGCCGGCCCCGACCGAGATGCCCGCCCCGGTTGCGACGGCGGCGGCCGCTCCGTCGCCTCGCCCAGAGCGACGACCTCGCCCGGAGCGCGGCTACTCGATGGCCGACGCCGTCCAGGAGCCCGAGGGCGGAATCGACAACACGCTGGCCTCGGCCTTCGCCCAGATCCGCCAGCAGGTTGCCGAATCCGAAGCCCGAGCTGCGGGCGGGTCCGAATCTCCCGTAGCCGAAGCTCCCGCAGCAGAGGCTCCGGTGGCGGCAGCTCCGGTGGCGGAAGCTCCGGCAGCCGAAGCGCCGGCGGCAGAGGCTCCCGCAGCAGAGGCTCCCGTGGCCGAAGCTCCGGCAGCCGAAGCCCCGGTAGCCGAGACGCCGGCGGCCGAGACCCCGGCGGCCGAGGTCGCGGAAGAGGCTCCCGAGGCACCCGCGAAGAAGTCGCGGGCCAAGAAGGCTGAGGCCGAGACCGAAGCCGAGGCTCCCGCGGAAGCGGAGGCTCCTGCCGAGGCAGAAGCTCCCGCCGAAGCGGCGCCCGAGGCTCCGGCCGAATAGCGGACCGGACGGCATTTCGGAGACGCGGAAAAACCCGCGGCTCCGGCCCAACCGAACTCCCACGCCACGGTACGGGTAGATCCGTCCAGGGCGCTGGCGCGTACAACAGATGTAGATACGTGCAACGACCCGCCGGGATCCGGCGGGTCGTTGTCACCCTTTTCGGTCTAGATTCCGCACCTGCCCACGGAACCTCACACGGCACACGGCAAGGTCGAGTGGCCTCCGGACCACATCCTGAGCCGATCGAGCCCCCTCTTCGGGGGCGAGTTACACGGTAAGGCGGGCGTGCTAGCATGCCCTCAAGGTCGTTTCTGACGGTGCCGTCGTCTCCAGACGAAGCATCGCCGCCGGACCACGACGGGAAGACACGGACGTTCATGTCGATGGATCGTTTCGACAAATTCACGGATCGGGCGCGCAAGGTCCTGACACTCGCTCAGGACGAAGCGCAGCGGTTCAACCACAACTACATCGGTACTGAGCACCTTCTCCTCGGCCTCGTGCGTGAGGGGGAGGGTGTGGCTGCGCGCGTGCTCGAGAACATGAATGTCGAGCTTCCGAAGGTCCGCACCGCCGTCGAGTTCATCATCGGCCGCGGCGACCGACCGGTCGTCGGCGAGGTCGGGCTCACGCCTCGCGCCAAACGAGTCATCGAGCTGGCGATAGACGAGGCGCGCCGCCTCGGCCACAACTACATCGGTACGGAGCATCTGCTCCTCGGCCTGGTCCGCGAAGGTGAGGGCATCGCCGCCGGCGTTCTCGAGTCGCTCGGGGTCAGCCTGGACAAGGTCCGCCACGAGGTCATTCGCGTCCTGTCGCAGTCGTCGTCGGCCGGTCCCGCGCAGGAGACCAAGCGCGCCAGCAAGACGCCCACCGTGGACCAGCTGGGCATCAACCTCACCGAAGCCGCCCGCCTGGGCAAGCTCGATCCGGTCATCGGCCGCGAAAAGGAGATCGAGCGCGTCATCCAGATCCTGAGCCGCCGGACCAAGAACAATCCGGCGCTCATCGGCGAGCCGGGCGTCGGCAAGACGGCCATCGCCGAGGGTCTGGCGCATCGGATCGTCAACGGCGACGTTCCGGAGACACTGGCCAACAAGCGCGTCCTGACGCTCGACATCGGCTCGCTCGTGGCCGGCACCAAGTACCGCGGCGAGTTCGAGGAGCGGCTCAAGAAGATCATCGAGGAGCTGCGCAACACCAACGACGCCGTCCTCTTCATCGATGAGCTGCACACCCTGGTCGGCGCGGGAGCGGCCGAGGGTGCGATAGACGCCGCCAACATCCTCAAGCCGCCGCTATCCCGCGGCGAGCTGCAGTGCATCGGCGCCACCACGCTGGACGAGTACCGCAAGTACATCGAGCGCGATGCCGCCCTCGAGCGCCGCTTCCAGCCGGTGATGGTCGAGGAGCCAACGCTCGAGCAGACCGTCGACATCCTGATGGGCATCCGCGAGCGCTACGAGCAGCATCACAAGGTCCAGATCACCGACGGGGCCGTCAAGGCCGCCGTGGACCTCTCGATCCGGTACATAACGGACCGCCATCTGCCGGACAAGGCGATCGACCTGATCGACGAAGCCGCCAGCCGCGTCCGCCTGCGCTACGCCTCCGCGCCGCCCACCCTTCGCGCGGCCCAGAAGGATCTCGAGCGGATCACGCGCGAGAAAGACAGCGCGATCAACTCTCAGGAATACGAGTCCGCCGCGTCGCTTCGCGAGTCGGAGGCCACCGCCCGCCAGAAGGTGGACGATCTGCGCGCGGAGTGGCAGGCGTCCATCTCCAACGAGCAGCCCAAGGTTGACGACGAGGAGATCGCCCAGGTCGTCGCGATGTGGACCGGCATTCCGGTCACTCGCATCGCCCAGGAAGAGTCCGAGCGTCTGCTCCACATGGAAGACGACCTGCACAAGCGGGTCATCGGCCAGCAGGACGCGATCGAGCTCATCTCCAAGGCGGTTCGTCGCGCTCGCGCGGGGCTCAAGGATCCCAAGCGGCCCATCGGCTCGTTCATCTTCCTCGGGCCTACCGGCGTCGGAAAGACCGAGCTGGCCAAGGCGCTCGCCGAGTTCATGTTCGGCAGCGAGGACGCGCTCATCAAGATAGACATGAGCGAGTTCATGGAGCGCCACAACGTCAGCCGGCTCGTCGGAGCGCCCCCCGGATACGTCGGCTTCGACGAGGGCGGCCAGCTCACCGAGGCCGTCCGGCGCAAGAGCTACGCGGTCGTGCTCCTCGACGAGATCGAGAAGGCCCACCCCGAGGTCTTCAACATGCTGTTGCAGATCCTCGAGGACGGGCACCTCTCGGACGCCAAGGGACGCCGCGTGGACTTCCGCAACTGCATCATCATCATGACCTCCAACCTGGGCGCCAGGCAGCTCCAGACGAACTCGTCGCTGGGCTTCCGCTCGCAGGGCGACACCGAGGAAGCGCGCCAGGCGGCCAGCTTCGAGCTGATGAAGGACAAGGTCGACAAGGAGCTCAAGCAGACCTTCCGGCCCGAGTTCCTCAACCGCATCGACGCCACGGTCGTCTTCCGATCGCTGACCGTCGAGGAGATTCGCCTGATCGTGGATCTGATGCTGGCTCGAGTGCGCGAGCAGCTTCGGGCTCAGAGCATGAGCCTCGAAGTCACTCAGGCGGCCAAGGACCACATCATCAAGATCGGCTACGACGTGGCTTACGGCGCCCGGCCGCTCCGCCGCGTGATCCAGAACATGATCGAGGACGTGCTTGCCGAGCAGCTCCTGCTCAACACGTACGAACCCGGAACGACGATCGTGGTGGACAAGAGCTCCGAAGCGGGCCTCGACATCCACGCCGCCGAGGAGAAGCAGCCCGTCGAAGCTGGCCTCTGAGGCCGGGTCGGAGGGGTGGCGCGCTCCCAGAGCAGGTACATCTGCCAGTCGTGCGGCGCGGAGCATCTCCGTTGGGAAGGCCAGTGCCGCACGTGCGGCGCCTGGAACACTCTCGTCGAGACGGTCGTGCGGCCCTCCGAGGCCAGGGCGCGGGCGAACCGCCCGGTTTCCGTGCCCGGCGGCGATCAGGCCGGTCGACCACAGGCCCTGAGCAAGCTTCGCGAAGTCGAGACGGTTCGGACGCCGACATCAATCGGCGAGGTAGATCGCGTGCTGGGCGGCGGGCTCGTGCCCGGCTCGATCCTCCTGGTCGGCGGCGAGCCGGGGATCGGCAAGTCCACGCTCCTGCTCCAGGTCGCCTCGGCCATAGCCGCCCGAACGGACACGTCGGTCCTCTACGCGACCGGCGAGGAGTCGGCCGGACAGGTTCGGCTGCGGGCGGGGCGCCTCGGCCTCCTGGAGGCGCCGTCTTCCGATTCTGTCCACGTCGTCGCCGCCAGCGAAGTCGGGCGCATCGCCGAGCTGGCCCGCGAGTTCCGGCCGGGGCTGCTGGTCGTCGACTCGATTCAGACCATGACCTCCGACGACCTCGACGGGCCTTCGGGCAGCGTCGGCCAGGTCCGCGAGTGCGCCACGCGGCTGATGGAGCTGGCCAAGCAGGAGGGGATCGCGGTCATCCTGGTTGGCCACGTCACCAAGGACGGGACGCTCGCGGGGCCAAAGACGCTCGAGCATCTCGTGGACGCCGTACTCAACCTGGAGGGCGAGCGCACGGCGACTATGCGGCTGCTCCGAGCGAGCAAGAACCGCTTCGGCTCGACCGAGGAAGTGGGCGTCTTCGAGATGGCCGAACGAGGCCTCGCGGAGGTATCGGACCCGGGCCGGGCATTCCTGCCGGGCACGGACGAGCACGCTCCGGGCAGCGTCACGGGTGCCACGCTGGAGGGGACGCGGCCGCTCCTCGTCGAGGTCCAGGCCCTGGTCTCGCCGGGCGGATACGGAACTCCCCGCCGCACCGCCCTGGGAATGGATGCCAACCGGCTCTCGCTCCTCGTCGCCGTGCTGGGCCGCCGCGCCGGGATCGGACTTGGGAGCCACGACGTCTACGCCAATCTTGCCGGAGGCCTCGACCTGGACGACCCGGGGCTGGATCTGCCGCTGGCCCTGGCACTGGCTTCGTCGCTGCGCGACCGGGTCGTGCCCGCGGATCTCGTGGCCGTGGGCGAGGTTGGGTTGCTCGGCGAGGTCCGCCCGGTTGCCGGCCTGGAGCGGCGGCTGCGCGAAGCGTTCCGGCTCGGGTTCAGGACGGCCATCGTGCCTCGTTCCCGGCTCGGAGAGGCGCCGGCGATCCCGGGTATGCAGGTGACCACTGTTGGGAACCTCCGCGAGGCGGTCGTCGCCGCCTTCGGCCGCGATGGCCGCGAAGCCCGGGAAGGCCGCGATGGAGCCGAGGGTCGGCAGGGTCGCGATGCCTCCCGCCCGGCCGGCTCAGGCCCCGAGGTGGACGCCGGTGAGGCGGGCAGGCCTTCAACGTAGCGGCACGACCGCCCCGATGCTAGGCTGCGCGGTGCGAGGCGTCATCCTCTCCGGACTCATCCTGGGTTCATTCCCGCCCGCGGCAAGGCTTTCATCGTGATTCGACTCATTCGCCTACTGGGCGGCGCCCTTGGCGCACTCATCGGCCTTGGATTCGTGCTGTCCCAGGTCGGGCTGTTCGACCGAACCGGGGCAGCGTCCGTCCTGATCCTCATCTGGATCGGGGCCTGGGTCCTGGTTGGCTACGTGCTGCTGCCGTATCTGACCGTGGTTCCGGCCAACAAGCTCATCCACGGCGTTCGGGCCATGTCCACGGCCGACTTCCTGGCCATCGTCGCCGGCCTGGTCGTGGGGTTGTTCATAGCCGTGCTCCTGGGCCTGCCGCTCGCGGCCCTGCCGCAGCCGTACGGCAGCTACCTGCCGATCGGCATCTCGATCATCTTCGGCTTCGGCATGGTCGGCCTGACCCTGGCCAAGCGGGAAGACCTGGTCGCCGCTGCCCAGGCCGCCGGGATCCTTCACAGGCCCGAGCCTCCGGCGGCCGCGACCCGCTCGGGCGAAACCGAAGTGGTGGTGGACACCAGCGCGATCATCGACGGCCGCATCGCCGATATCGTCGACTCGGGATTCCTCTATCACCGGCTCCTGATCCCGCGGTTCGTCCTGGACGAACTGCAGAAGATCGCCGACAGCTCGGACGCCCAGCGGCGTGGTCGCGGCCGGCGAGGGCTCGAGATCCTCGGCCGGCTGCAGAAAGAAGGGCCCACGCCCGTGGAAATCGTCACGGACGATCCGGCGGAGGCCCCCGACGTCGACGCCAAGCTGGTGGCGCTCGCCCGGACCCGCGGCGCGGCGATCCTGACCAACGACTTCAACCTCAATCGCGTCGCGGATCTCCAGTCCATCCGGGTGCTCAACATCAACTCGCTCGCCAATGCGCTCAAACCGGCGCTGCTACCGGGCGACCAGCTGCATATCAAGGTCCTCACCGAGGGCAAGGAAGCGGGCCAGGGAGTCGGCTACCTCGACGATGGGACGATGGTCGTCATCGAAGGCGGCGCAAAGCTGGTCGGTCACGAGCTGGACGTCGCGGTCACCCGGGTGCTCCAGACCGTGATGGGCCGGATGGTCTTCGCCCAGGTCAGGCCCGAGTGAGTACTGGCGGAGATCTCGGAGAGGCGGCACCCGGGGCCATTCTCGGCGTGGTGGTTGCCGCCGGCTCCAGCACGCGCATGGGCGGCCCCGACAAGCTCCAGGCCCTCCTCGGCGACAAGACCGTGCTCCGCCGGTCGGTCGAAGCGCTAGTCGAGGGCGGCGCGTCGCCGATCGTCATCGTCGCGGCGGCGAACCGCGTCGCCGAGATAGCGGCCGAGACGTGGTTGCCGGACTGCGTCCGGGCAGTCGTCGCGGGAGGATCTCGGAGGCAGGAATCCGTAGCGGCAGGGATCGAGGCCGCAGCCGCGGCGCTGGAAGCGGCGCTGGGGGCGACGCCGCGCACGACGCCGGAAGCCGTGCCGGCGGCATCGCCTGAGGCCGGGCCGGCGGAATCGCCGGAAGCCGCGACGAACGCGGCCGATCGGGCGGTGGTCCTCGTTCACGATGCGGCCCGGCCGCTTGCCAGCCCGGTTCTGGTTCGCGCCGTCGCGCTGGCCGCCCGCGAGCACGGCGCGGCGATACCGGTGGTGCCGGTCGCGGAGACGCTCAAGCGGCTTTCCGGCCAGCATGTCGGAGAGACCGTGGACCGCACCGATATGGCCACAGCCCAGACTCCGCAGGGCGTCCAGCTGGCCCTGATCAGGGCGGCATACCGGACCTATCCCGCCGACGGCCCGGAAACCTGGACCGACGAAGCCTCACTCCTGGAGGCCTGTAGAATCCCCGTCCGGGCCATTCCCGGGGAGCCCACGAACCTGAAGGTGACCGTGCCGGCCGATCTCGAACGCGCTCGCATGATCCTCGACGCCGGGTTGGTGCCGGGGCTTGCGGCCGCGCGCCCGAGCCGGCCGAGCGAATCCCGGCTCCTGGCCGCCGGCCGAATCGGGCTGGGCGTCGACGGCCACTCGTTCGGTTCGGGAGCCCCCTTGTGCCTCGGCGGGCTGCGGATCGAAGGCGCGCCGCGTCTCGAAGGCCATTCGGACGGCGACGTCGCCCTCCACGCCGTCGCCGACGCCCTCCTCGGAGCTGCCGGCCTTGGAGACCTCGGCCGGCTCTTCCCCGCCGACCACCGCACTCCGCGGGGCATCTCGAGCGTCGAGCTCCTGACCTCTGTCGCCGAGCGGGTCCGGCAGGGGGGCTGGCACGTGGCCAGCATCGATCTGACGATCACCGCCGCGCGTCCAAAGATGGCGCCGCGGCTGCCCGAGATGGAAGAAGCCATAGCCGCGGCCGTGGGCATAGACGCCGCGATCGTGAACGTGAAAGCCTCGACCGGCAACCTCGCCGGCGACGAGGGCGCCGGGCGATCCATTTCCGCCACCGCGGTTGCCTGGCTGGTGCCGCAGCCATCCACGCCAGGGGAGGCATGACGACACAGATATGACCATCCGCCTGTTCGACACAATGGCCGGCGCAGTCCGAGATTTCGTGCCCCTCGTTCCGGGCAAGGTCGGCATCTACACGTGCGGCCCCACCGTGTACAGCCAGGCCCACGTCGGCAACTTCCGGGCGTTCATCTTCGGCGATCTGCTCAGCCGCTACCTGCGCTATCGCGGCTATCAGGTCACCTGGGTCATGAACGTCACGGACATCGACGACCGCATCATCAAGGGTGCCAACCGCGAGGGCATCACGATCGGCGAGCTATCGGAGAAGTACCGCAAGCTTCTCGTCGCCGACATGGAGACGCTTGGCATCCGGACGCCGGATGTGATGCCCAAGGCCACGGAGAACATCGCCCAGCAGGTCCAGCTGATCCAGATTCTTCTCGAGAAGGGTCACGCCTACCGCACGGACGATGGCTCCTACTTCTTCCGGATCTCCAGCTGGCCCGAATACGGACGGCTGGCCCGCATCGATCCGGAAGGCATGCGGGTCGGCGAGCGCGTCGAGGCGGACGAGTACGGCAAGGACGACGTGCGCGACTTTGCGCTGTGGAAGGGGCCCAAGCCGGGCGAGCCGAGCTGGGATACCGCGATCGGGCCCGGACGACCAGGCTGGCACATCGAATGCTCGGCGATGAGCATGCGCTACCTGGGCGAATCGTTCGACATCCACACCGGCGGGATCGATCTGATCTTCCCGCACCACACCGACGAGATTGCCCAGAGCGAGGCCGCCACCGGGAAGAAGTTCGTCAACTACTGGCTGCACAACGCGTTCCTCCAGCTGGGCACCCAGAAGATGGCGAAATCCACCGGCAACATAGAACGCGTTGCGGAGATCGTCGGCCGGGGCGTCTCCCGGCGCGCGTTGCGGCTGGCGCTGATGTCCGCTCACTACCGCTCGCCCCTGTCATTCGGCGAGGACTCGCTCCAGGCCGCCTCATCGGCGATCGAACGACTGGACGCGCTGATGCTCGCTCTGGCGGCGTACAGGAACGACTGCCCGGACGATTCCACCCTTCCGGCACTCCTCGAAGCAACGCGCGGCGCGTTCGAGACGGCTCTCGACGACGACCTCAACATCTCGCCGGCGCTTGCCGCTCTGTTCGACCTCGTGCGCGAGGTCAACCGGAGACTCGACGCTCGCGTCCTGTCGACGGCCGACGCAGCCCGAACGGCAGCCTTCATCCGCGACCTCGATCGCGTCCTGGAAATCGCGCCCGAAGCCGAGACCTCGCTCGACGCGGACCTCCAGCGGCTGCTGGACGAACGCGCCGCCGCCCGAACGGCCCGCGATTGGGCCGCCTCCGACCGACTCCGGGTTGCCCTTGCCGAGCGGGGGATCCTGGTGGAGGACACCCGAGACGGGCAGCGCTGGCGGCGCACCGACTGAACCCTCCGAATTGAACATGCGACGCCTGAGCTTCGCGTCGCCAACGACATCGACCAGCCCTCGCGGCCGATCCACGGCCGCCCCCACAGAACGGAAACTCGACTTGGCAAATCATCACGACAAGCGCGGCGGCTTCAAGCGCGGACCCGACCATCGCCCCGGACAGGGCTCGGGATCCGGCCCGCGACGTGAATTCCGCCCCTCCGAGGGCAGCGGCCCCGACGACGCTCGGGGACGGCAGCCCGGCGAGGGTTTCGGGGCGGCGGGCAACCCGCACGGACCGGGCGGCGGGCGCGGACCGGCCGGAGGGCACGGACCGGGCGGGTACCAGCGCTCGGGTGGGCCGCAGCGGCCCGGTGGATATCAGCGGCCCGGTGGATATCAGCGGCCCGGTGGACCGGCGAGGCCCGGCGGATTTCGCCGGCCCGGCGAGTTCCAGCGGCCGGCAGGCCCTCAGAGCCACGACGACCGCCCGTATCGGCCCGACGAAGAACGGCCCACGTACGACCGGCCCGCGTACGACCGGCCAGCCTACGGCCGGCCTCGACCGTCCTATGCCCCCGGGCAGCGTGGCTTCGGCCGTGGCCGTCCCGGTCCGGGCGGTCCAGGCGGCCCAGGCGGCCCGCGGCCGCCATTCGCCGAGGATCGTCCGCGACAGGGCGAGGGTGGCACCGGGCCGCGTTTCGGACCCGCCCATGGGGCCGAAACCGGGCCAGGGTTCAGGCGGCCCGGCTTCGGCCATGGCCCCGGGTCCTTCCCCGACCGGCGTGAGGGCGCGGAACGCGGCGGGTCGAGCGTGGAACGCCACGGCCCTCCGGCCAGAGGCGGATTTGGCCGGACCGGAGCACCGGGCAGACCCCAGCGACCCGGTTTCGGCTTCGGAGGACCCCACCCGACAGAGCACGACAGGCCTGCGCCGGACGAGCGTGGCGACGATCGCCCTCGCGGACCCAGGCGAGAGTGGCAGCCGTCCTCGAGCTGGACGCCCCGACCGCCGGCCCCGCCTCGCGGCCCCGAGCCGGCCGAGGCCACAGCCGAGGTGAGCGAGACCCCCATCCGACCACCCATGCCGAACCGGCCGGCCCGGCCCTTCAATCGGCCCGCCTTCGGGCCGCGCCGCCCTGGTCCCGGCGCCGGTTCGAGCTACGCCCCGGGTTTCACGCCGGGTCCGGGTCCGCGAATGCGCGAGCCCGTGGTGGACGTCTCGGGCCTGCTCGGGGAGGACGAGGAGCTCGTCGCCGGGCGTCATCCGGTCGAGGAAGCCTTCATCGCCCGGCGCAAGGCCGTGCGGCTTCTGGTCGTGCCACAACGGCGCCTGGCCCTCGAGAAGCTCGTCCTCCACGCAACCAACCTGCGCATACCCATAGTCGAGGTCGAGGGAGGCACGCTGACGTCTCTCGCCGGCTTCGACGGCCATCAGGGCATCGCGCTCGTGACCGACAGGCGGGCCTTCGCCGGGCTCGACGATCTGCTGGCCCGGGCCATCGAACGCGGCGAGCCGCCCTTCGTCCTGGTGCTCGACTCGCTCGAGGATCCCCAGAACTTCGGCTCGCTGCTGAGGACGGCGGAGGCATCGGGCGCCCACGGGATCGTCTACCCGACTCATCGCCAGGCGCCGCTATCGCCCGCGGCGGTCAAGGCTTCCGCCGGGGCAGTCGAACATCTGCTTCTCGTGCCGGTGGACGACCTCGCGGAGGCCTTGACGGATCTCCACGTCCGAGGCCTGCGGATCGTCGGCTCGGACTCGGAGGCGCCGCTCACCGCCCGCCAGACCGATCTGCGCGGGCCGCTTGCCGTCGTGGTGGGCAGTGAAGGGCAGGGCCTCGGTCCGGCGGTCCGGAGGCGCTGCGACGCCGTCGTTCGCATCCCGATGAAGGGCCACGTCTCGTCTCTCAACGCTGCGGTAGCGGGCTCGATCCTTCTATACGAGGCCTCGAGCCAGCGCGGTGGGGAGCCGAGACCACGACCGGAGCTCGAGGCCGAGATACGTCAGACCGCCCCGGAAGCCGAAGCCACGGCCTCGGCCGACGTGACCGAGCCGGCCGCCCCGGACGCGACCGAGCCAGCCGACACGGCGTCTCCGGCCGATGCGCCGGAGACAAGCGAGATAGCCCCGACCGCCGACTCCGGCCATGAGGCGGCCGGCGGACCGGAGCCCACCGCTGCCGACGCGTCCCCGGACCGCGACGGCGGCGACGCCCTGCTGCCGGAATGACGCGCCTCGCGAGCGAGGGAACCGGAGGGGTCAACGAAGGCCTGGACCGGCCGCGATGGACCCGAGCCGCCGAGCCGCCGAGCCGCCGGTTCAGGACGAGGCGACCCCGAGGACCCGAGCGAGACGTACCGAGCGTACGCGAGCGAGGGAACCGGAGGGGTCAACGAAGGCCTGGACCGGCCGCGAGGTGGCTCCGCTTGACCCGTTGGGGGCCAGCCCATATCATTCGCGAGCGCCCAGGGGCCCTAGCGATAGCATGCCTTTGCAGCGTGCCTGCCGACGTAGCTCAATTGGTAGAGCAGCGGTTTTGTAAACCGCCGGTTCCGGGTTCGAGTCCCGTCGTCGGCTCCAATTGAAGAAGTCAGCCATGGCGGGCCCCCGCCGGCAGCTGGCGGTTCTCGTGGGTAGGTTGAGCAGGTGGTGAGCTCAGCTGACTGTAAATCAGCCGCCTTCGGCTGTAGAGGTTCGATTCCTCTCCTGCCCACCATTGCGAACACGAACATACGGTTCCCGGGCCCACATAGCTCAGTTGGCAGAGCGCGTCCTTGGTAAGGACGAGGTCATCGGTTCAAGTCCGATTGTGGGCTCCACCCCCCAGCAGCGGCAGGGGCCGCGCCAGATGGAGTCAACGCGCACGTGGCGAAGAAGAAGTTCGAGCGGACCAAGCCGCACGTCAACATCGGCACGATCGG
>VFSW01005250.1_pt1 | contig 19194 bp, 16 predicted proteins | sample 5358111 | NCBI WGS metagenome assembly VFSW01 (sample SAMN11554181, study PRJNA540505) | mine drainage metagenome | isolation source: sediment from site ElyBrook_90M | place: USA: Ely Copper Mine, Vershire, VT | collected 2017 | reverse complement strand
TTCAAGCAGTTCAGCAGTCATTGCTGGCGTACCAACAACGAGCAAGTTGACGCCAGCCCCTAACCAGCCATTTACGCCGTGACTTGGGCAGAATGCGACGCCCCCCAGCTCGGACAATCTCCGTAAGTGCAAAGAAACCGTTCACGCAGATGCCGAGCAATGTGCGGGAATACACATGTACAGAGCCTTCTTCACACATCTGACACCCAATGCGCCGGTTATATTCTTGATCGCCGTCGCCCAAATTTACCTGCCGGACGCCGGCGGCTGCCAGTTCTTCAAACGCCCATGCCGTCAGCAACGATCCGACGGAGAAGCGCAGAAATTTCCGATGACAGCCGGCATCTTGGCAATAGAATGTGTTTGCATAAAGCTGACCGATAAGGAAGGCACACGGGAAGTCGTCGACGTAGAGGACAAAGACGCGGAGCCATCCCTGTCTAGCAAAGAACTTCATATTTTCGTGAGTTTGCGGTTTATTCAAAAGGCTGAAACCCAAGGAATACTGCCAAGTCGAGCTTAAGACCGACATGGCATCACGAATGCCAAGATCAAGAGCGCCGAGGGGAGAAAAGCACTGGAACCGAACTTTGCCTGGAAAGGCACTTTGCAGGATGCGTGCTTTCCTTCTCACCTCGTGTTTTGCTTTTCCGACAAAGGTCGACGGAGGATTCCCAGCAGGAGCGGGTAAGTACAGCACCGTGTAATGCCGAATTTCAGAAACGCGCGCATTGAATGGAACGCCGGATAATTCCCGAATCGCATTGAAGAGTTCTGAATGCAAAGACAAGCACTGAAAACATATCAAATCTACTTCGTCGTTCTTAATGGTCTCGATGAGTACCGAAGCCATTAGCTTATCGATCGCAGCCGATTGGCAGCCCAGTGTACCGCCGTTTGTGATTTCGAGCACCCTGACCGTAGGACCGGGAATGTGAACGAACGAGACATCCGCTGAGACCCTACGCTTTTTCACCTGCCCCAAGAGCAACGCCTGTGCGATCCCATCTTTATGGACTGTAACTACGTACGGACGTAGAACAGTCGAATCGTTCTTCAGAGTATGCAAGTAGTAGTCGAAGTCGGTATCCAAAGAATAAGTCCATACGTCCCACACCGGCCTGAGTTTCTCAACGTCCTGTATGGTGATGGCAACGCGTGCAGTGAGTCGGTCGGCTCCAGCAACTTCCATCTCGGAGAGAAACCAGTTGAAGGTACTGTCGAACAAAAGTCCGCCTTCGCGTGATTTATCTACTTCACGGTCGGCGTTCCCCGTGTTCATCTCATGTACCTGCCGATTTTCTTCCATGGAGTTGGTCAAGACTGACGTCTGTGCCGCTTTTTCGATCAGTTGTCTTTGCTCCTTTTCGCAGAGTTACAGCTCTGATGATCCGTCCAAAGTCACCGCAAATGGCGACTTCGGGCCTAGGCGACAGAACTATTTATTTCCTTTGGCTTCGCCTCGGTGTGTTCACCCCGGATTGGCTTGGGAGCCAGAACCGTTCGCACCCCGGACTGCTGTCGCCGGACGGAAACCGGGCCCGTAGCCAGCGCGTTCTCAAAGATCTTCATTAACATCGCATAGTTTCTCTCCTCCGTATAATTCTCCAGATAGGTTTCCCGGCAAGCTGTCCTCATCTTCTCCCACTGCTGGGGATGGCTGCGCATCCATCCGATTTTGAGAAGCAGGTCTTCTGGATTCCCCGGCTCGTACTTCAACCCGGTTCGATACTCTTCGACCATCGCATCCATATTTCCGAGGCGGGTGGTAATGACGGGCAAGCCCTTCGCAAACGCTTCCACGATCGTTCTTCCGAAAGTTTCGTAGCCGATGGAGGAAAAAAGAAGAACCCTGGCCCTACCCATCAGGGTAAGCACGTCTTGGATCGGCAGAGGGCCAAGATATTGGATATCGGGAACAGCTTGCGCCGCCTGTTCTACTTCCGGTCGCAGGGGGCCATCGCCGACGATTTTGAGGTGCAGCCTGGGCAGCATTCGCTGCCATGCCTGCAGCAGCGTCGATAGGCCCTTTTCCGGCGAGAGACGACCCACGAAAAGCGCGTAATCTCCGCCTCCAGGGCCAGCCTCAACGTCAGGCACGAAGTCCGGTTTGACGCACACTCGATCGGCGGGAAAGTGATTGTCGATCAGAATGTGTTTTACAAACTCGCTCACGGCGATGTAGGCCGTGACTGTATTCGACCAAGTGCGCAAGAGTCTGTGTACGGTCAACATTCCCACCACCGCTGCCGTCTGGACACGACTCGATCGGTAGCAGCCATGCACCAGGCTGGAAAGCGGAAAGGCTTTGGCGGAACATAGCTGGCAGATTTTTTCGTCCCGGATGAAGCGGCCCTCCGGACAGATCAGGCGGTAGTCCCGGATAATCTGAACTACCGGCACCCCTTCCCGCCAGGCGGCGTTGTGTATTGATGGGGATAGGAGAGGGAAAAAGTTGTCGATCTTTACCATCTCAATGCCCTGCGCGCGAATGAGCTTGCGGACCGCCCTGTAGTCTGAATCGCTCCAAATGGCCCGAAACCCGACGGACAACGGAAGGCGACTTGTGATCTGGGCATTATCGACCACGTAATCGAAGACCACATGGCCGCGCTTCCTGAGCATCTCTGCTTCAAGGTCGTGAGAGACATCCTCACCGCCACGGTACTGGTAATAGTTGTGCACGGAAAGAATTCGCACTCTGCTACTCCTTGTAATTCAGAATCAAGCTGCCTTTTGAACGTCGGAAACGCGACCCCGGTTCCATCGGCTCCGCCAGCTGGGATCGAGTTCTTGCAACCATTCCACTGTCGCTTCCACTCCTTCCTGCAATGTGAAGCGCGGCTGGCCTAGCGTGGCGTAAGTCGGCGCCATATCGACGCGATAGTCCTGTGTCATGCTGCGGTATCGAGAACTAAAGAGGGGAAACGGGTAGCCGGTCTTTTTCACTAGATCCCCGAAGAGCGCCAGCGCGCGCATGAGGGGACGGGGAACTACCCTTGGCTTATTTCCGCGTAAGGCGTACGAGAAGGCAGTGACCCAGGTTGCAATATCATCGAGCGGATCTCCCAGATAGAACACCTTCCGGTCCACCGAGTTGCTTGGCCAAGTAAGAAGCTTCCACATCTGATCGACGACGTTGCCGACATAGCCATAGGCCCGCAGAACCGGCCCACCGCCGGGATGCAGATACTTGCCGTCCCGTAACACCCGCCAGAACTCACGGGGATAACGCGGATGCCAGCTCCCCCAAATATTCGTTGGCCGTCCCATCGTCCACGTGCAAGCCAGGTCAGCCTCCCACACCATTTTTTCCATCAGACACTTGCTGGCACCGTATACCGTGTGCGGCCGGTGCTCTCTCATGCTCGCCGGCAGAGGGCCGGGCCCAACCACATATTGCGTCGAAATAAACAGTATCCGTTCTACGGTTCGGCATTCTTGCAAAGCAGCGATAAGATTGGCCGAGCCCTCTGTGTTGACCCGGTAATCTTCAATCCTGTCTCCCTCGGTGTCGGTTCGAGCAGCCAGATGGACCACATGGGTAGGAGAAAAGCTGCACAGGTCTTCCTGCAGTTTTTTTCGTGAAAGAATATCGCCGTAATGCCAAAACTTCTCGTGAAGATCCAGCCGCGGCTTGGCAATATCAAAATTGCGAATCTCCGGACTGGAAAGCTCGCCAGCGGCCCGCTCGATGAAGTGCGTGCCAATGAACCCGCTTCCACCTGTTACATAAATTCTCATGGGTACCCCCTTCGAGAAGGGCTTCATCATGGACAGAGATATCTGCCTGGTGTTTGTGAGATTGTCACTCTGAGGACACCGGGGAAAGTACCGGACACGGTTGTCTATGACTAAAACTGGTGACGGAAAGCTTTCTACCAAGTTGGATCAGTGGTCGCTCGATTGTGAAATGCAGTGCTCCGGCAACGCAGACGGACAAGGCAACCGTACCTAGATAAGAGACAAATGGACTATGAAAGAACTTTTCGACGACATTCAGGCAGAGGATGTGAACGAGATAAATTCCGTAGGAGACCTTGCCGATGGCCACAAGTGGACGAAATCGAAGTGCCATTCCAACTACAGTCTCACGGGAGAGCAAGAAAGCGAGAAACGCGGTGAACAAGGGAGCGTAAGCCGCGTCTTCGTATCCCCAGTGAGAATGAGGCAACACGAAGATGTGCAGCGCAGCGAAGACGACCAATATGACATAGCTTCCGATTCTGGAGCCATGCGATGCCATAGCCCGAACCCAATCATGCTGAAATAACAGTGCGAGCAGACAGCCGGTGAGGATGGAAGTATATGGAGAAATCAATGGCCCCAGAAAAGTGCATCCAGCGATCAGAGCCACAGTTACTGGGATACGCCAGGATCGAGTGTGGCGCAGAAGTAGAAAACATAAGGGCGGCCAAATCAGGTAGAACTTTTCCTCGATTCCGAGCGACCAGCTTTGATAGAAGGGCAGGCCGTAACCGCCGTGAACGAAAGGAATCTCCTGCAGGTAGGTGAGGTAGTAAGGAAGTGCGTGCATCAGCGGAGCACGCTTTTCGAGGCCCACGTGAAGTCCAAAAATCAACACACAGTAGGCAGCGAGGACGACATAGTACACAGGAAAAATCCGGAAGCAACGCCGAATATAAAAGTTCGAAAACGATATCTTGCCACGCTCCTTCTCCTCGCGCAGAGTGATGGACGTGATCAGGTAACCGCTCAGGACAAAGAAGATCACCACGCCAAAATGCCCTCGCGCTAAATGCAACACCGGTGCGTGCATATGGGCGGTTATCACCAGGATAACGGCTACGGCCCGAAGGCCATCTAGTTCGGGGATGTAATGTCGTGACATAGGGGGAACGATGCCGAGGAGCTCGGCAGAGGATTGTCTGGTTTGAAGCGGTGGTCGCTGTTTGTCGATCATACTTCCACCTCAGGGCGAACCTACGGATTGCCCGTCGCGTCTTGTTCCAGCACCATGTCTGCCAAGGTTGTGTTATCAACGAACCGTGCTTGCCCTTGGCACTGAGCAAGCATGGCGAAAACGTGTCTGACATTCGTCCATTGCTGCATCTGATCGATCTCCCGGGAGTGTCCCCACAAATGGAAGACGCCCCCGGACTCAACCACCTGTTCGATCAGAGCTTCGGCGGTTGCCACCCAATCCGGCTGACCGTAGCGCAAGTATCGGAACAGGTTGCCGGGTCGTAGTCGCTTCAGGCTGTTACGCGCGAAACAGTTGAAACCCGCGGGCATGGCCTGCAGCGTGGTCGGCATCAGCGCCAGACCATCTTGCTGGCTGGGCCCTTTCAGCGACATTAATTCCACAGTGCGCGCCACCCGATAACCCGCATCGCGCACGCACGCCAAATGATGGCGGCGGAAATGGCCTAGAGGAAAACAGAACGCGGTGCACGGGCGTCCGACAATTTGTTCCAGAGCAACTTTGCAATCGGCGATTTCCCGACGCACCACCTCTCGGGGCGTGTTCAGCAGGTCACAGTGGTGAACGGTGTGTGCGCCGATTTCGAACCGACCACTCAGCTCGCGCATCTGGGCCGGGGTCAGCACGGCAGCTTCGTTGGCCAGGGGAAGATAAAAAGTAGCGGGCAGGCCATAGGCTCCCAATAGATCGGCCAAGCGCAGATCTAGTGGGTTGCCGTCATCCCAACTGGTAGTGATATAGGCAGGCAGCTTCATAAAGGCACACGTTTAAGCGGTCGTTAGGAACGCGGGGTTGGAGATCACGTCAAGCCCGGCGCTGGCTATTGTCCAGGGCGCCCGGCCCGATATTGGGCTGCGTGCGCAGGACCTTGGCGTAGAGCCGGGAGTATTCTGCAGCCGCTCCGGCTTGCGAGAACCTTGGCGCGCTGGCGCCTTGCGGGGCAGGCAACCGCAAGACGCCGGTAATGGCTGCGGCCAAATTTTCTACAGGATCATCGCTGAGAGAGAAGTAGATACATCGCCCCCCGCCGATCTCTCGCAGCACAGGAATATCGGAACACACGACGCGGGCGGAACTGGCCAAAGCTTCCGTCACGGGAAGGCAGAAGCCCTCCACGCTGGAGCAATTGATCAAAGCCGCACAATGGCGGTAGGACCACTGCAGTTCACCTTCCGTGACCCAGTGGACAAAGGTGACACTGGCTTCCAGCCCCCAGGAACGAACCAGATGATTCAGGGTAGGAGTTTCCGGGCCTTCGGCTCCGATAATGATCAGGGTATGCCTGATATCTCCACGATCCCGCAATTGCCGATACGAGCGCAGCAGCAGGTCCAGATTCTTGTTGCTTCGGTGCTGCGCCACCATCAATAAGAACGGGCCCCCGTCCAGCTTTTCCGCAAACGCTGGTCTCCGTGGCAACTCATCGCTGAACCTAACAAAATTCGACACGACGCTTACCGGCACCCCTGCACTGCGGGCCGGGAATAACTCTTGTAATCGTGTGCGGGTGAACTCCGACACACACACTATGCCGTCCACGTTTGCAAGGCAGTAGCGCAGAATGATTCGATTCATCAGGTAATTAGGAAAACCAAACGCTCGGGGAGCATCATAAGGGAACAAGTCGTGCAAGGTAACGATGATGGGGCAGGTGAACGTCGGGCGACAGACTGGGACGGGATAGGCAAGATGAACCAGATCAGCGCCGATTCTGTGCGCCAGGCGGGGAAGCTCAGTTGCTGACCAGAGGTTGCGACTAATGGAAGTATTTTTCAGCCTGTCGGCCACATGCAAATGCAGCCGGGGGGTATCCGTGTCGCCCAGCAGCATACGATAGTACGCAACCTGCCAGGGAGCGACTACCAAGTGCACTTCATCCACCAGTTGATGTGCAACCAGGGTCAAGGCATGATTGGCGGCGACCCGGCAGATCCCTGCAGGTTGCGTAAAGCGACTGACCTCAGTAAGTAAGACGCGCATTTACTTGCCTCGTTTTAGGATTCATGAGAGTCAATCCGCAGCCACCTCCTGCGAGCGCAGGTCTGCGTTGGCAATGACATCCGGCCGACCGATGCTCAGGTAAACGAAACCATGGCTTCGCATTTCGTCAAGGCTGAGCAGATTGCGTCCGTCGATCACGATAGGGTAGCGCAAAGACCGGCGAATACGAGCCCAGTCAAGAAGTTTGAACTCTTCCCACTCGGTCAGGATCAGCAACGTATCGGCACCTTCCGCCGCCTCGTACGCCGAGCTCACGTAACGTACGCCGTCGGGCAGCAACTCACTCGCACGCTGCATGGCCGCGGGATCGTAGGCTTGAACCTCAGCGCCTTCTTGCAGCAAGGATTCCACGATGGCAATAGCCGGGGACTCCCGCACATCATCAGTGCCGTTCTTGAAGGCTAGGCCCAGCACGCCCAACCGCTTGCCTTTCAGCGTCCAGAGCGCACCGCGAATTTTCTGCAGAAAGCGCTGCCGCTGATCGTTGTTGATGCGCATGACTTCTTCCAACAGCCGGAAATCGTAGCCACACTCGCGCGCCACCGCCCGGTAAGCCGACAGATCCTTGGGAAAGCACGATCCGCCGTAACCGATCCCTGGATACAGAAACTGGCGGCCAATGCGGGCATCGCTACCGACGCCTTCGCGCACATCGTCAACGTCGGCGCCTGCCGACTCGCAGATGGTCGCCACAGCATTGATGAAGCTAACCTTCATGGCCAAAAACGCGTTCGAGGCATACTTGATCAGCTCCGCCGATTGCGTATTGGTAATGATCATTTGCGGAAAAGCAGCGCATCCTATCGGAGGGGTAATCCTGTCTGGCTGGCGATAATAGTGGCCATCCAACAGGGGCTGGTAAATCTGGCGCAGCAGGCTGGACGCGACGTTGGTATTGGCGCCGACGACGATACGGTCGGCATAGAGAAAATCGGTAACGGCCGTGCCTTCGCGCAGAAATTCTGGGTTGGACGCAACATCGAAGCCGTCGCCCGGCGCGCCCTCCAACAGCATCACTCGCCGCACCCAATCGCTGGTGTATACCGGAACTGTGCTCTTACAGATAACCACTTTAAAGTCGTTGACCGCGCCGGCGATCTCACGTGCCACCGACTCCACATACGACAGATCAGCTTCTCCATTGCGACTCGGCGGCGTGCCTACGGCCATGAACACGGCCTCGCTGGCCATCACCGGCTCGCGCAACGTGTTGGAAAAAGACAGGCGCTTGCCGCGATTCCTGGCCAACAGTTCTGGCAGATACTGCTCGTGAATGGGACACTCTTCGCGGACCAAAGCAGCGTACTTCGCCCGATCCTTGTCCACGAGAATTACATCGTGGCCTATTTCCGCGAAACAGGCCCCCGCCACCAGACCGACATAACCGGATCCGATCACAGTAACTCGCATCTTTTATCACCTTTCACACTAGGTTGACTGGATTGTCTCCGCACAGGCTTTCCTGTCGCGAAGGATCAGTTGCAATGATCGGCCAACAAAGTGCCTAACCCTGGCGGTATTGGCCTCAAACATCAGGTAGATGACATTGGCATAACAAAAAACGGCAAGCAGGATGGGCAGGAACAACGCCGCATGACCGGAGTGCGACTTCCAGGGAGCATGTAACGCTGCCGTCAAGAACACCAATGGCGGCAGATGGACAAGATAAAGGGAATATGAGGATCTTGCCAGCCACTGGGCAACATCCCTATAGATTTTGACTGAGCAAGCCTGCCGATAGCTCCGCAGCGCGTATAGAAGCGAGCAACAGCCCACAGCCACAATCAGATTGGCCGCGAAGTACGGAAGTGAGAGCACCCGCGTTACGCCCAAGGCGCCAATCAGAAGCAGCGAAGAAAAGCAGGTCGCAAGATTTGTTGCCTTGCCACTCGGTAGTACGGGAAGGAGAGAAATACCTACTCCAAGAAGCCAAAGCACAAATCCGCCGAGGACACTCACCCCGACAAAGCTGGCAATGAGTACGCCAAGGATGGCATAGGCGATCCGAAATCGGCTCTGGGTCTTGCGCCATACGGCCAAAAGAATGATCGGAAAAAGAATGTAGAACCAGAATTCATAGGTTAGGCTCCACAGAGCGCGGTTACTTCCGAAATATGGAACGGAAATAGTTTGCAGGAACAGCGAGTTACCAAACAACACTTTGAGACTGAACCTGGAGGCCACCGACCCTTCCAGAACGGATTGCCATCCCTGGCCGAGGTAAATGTCGCTCTGGCCGAAGAGGTGCATGCCGACCACGTCCCAAAGAGCCCCGATCAACAGAGCGGGGACAAGGGCAACCCACAAGCGGGACATCCGGTTTAACAGGTAATCCCGCCATGACCAGGTATTGGCGCGCAGAGTTTTTAAAACGCCACTGCCGATCAAGTACCCGCTCAAGGTAAAAAAGACGATCACCGCCTGGTCGCCAAGTCCGCGAGTATTTTCGTGATGATGCACGAGTTCGGCGGCCCCACTCATCGCCACATAATTGCCGAACAAGATATTTTTTCCGTGGCCGAAGAGCACCACCAGAGCTGCTACTCCGCGAATCATGTCTAAATGAACGGAGAAGGAGGACGGAGATTGGGAGGTAGCAAGTCGGGTTCGGACGGCGGTTGTGGTCGCAACACTCGACATGGGTTTTTCTCTTGAGCTTTTTGCTTTGGCTAATGGGAAGGTTTAAGGCGTCATCCTCGTCAATCTATATGCCGCGGATTCGGCGAGGCGTGTTTCCTCCGAACTTAGGAGGCGATCAAGCTGCATCGGAAATGCAAAAGGCAGTAACGGCAGTGACTCCCTCTTGGCTTGCCTTACTCGCTTGAACCTGTGCTTGGATCCAGGGATAGGTTCTGGCCAACCCATCCCGAAGGCACATGGTGGGCTCCCAGCCCAACTTTGCGCGAATCAACTTATTGTCGGAGTTGCGGCCCCGCACTCCCATGGGCCCGGAAACGTGCTTGATGGCTAAGTTCTTTCCAGCAATTTCCATGATCATCTTGGCCATTTGGTTGATGGTCACCATCTCCTCCGAGCCGATGTTGACCGGACCAGAAAATGTGGAGCGCATCAGCCTGCGCACCGCCTCGATACACTGGTCGATATAGAGAAAGGAGCGGGTTTGTTCGCCGTCTCCCCATATCTCGATTTCTCCACCGTCCGGTTGCTCGGCGATTTTACGGCACAATGCCGCCGGCGCCTTCTCGCGTCCGCCTTGCCAGGTCCCTTCGGGGCCGAAGATGTTGTGGAACCGGGCAATGCGCACATCCAGCCCGTGATTTCTGGAGAAGGCCAGATAGACCCGTTCGCTGAAGAGCTTCTCCCAGCCGTACTCGCTATCCGGCGATGCGGGATAGGCGGTTGCCTCCCCACACTTCGGGTTCTTGGGATCTTCCTGGTTGTGTGCCGGATACATGCACGCCGAGGACGAGTAGAAAACTTTCTTCACGTTTTTCCTGACGCCGAAATCGGCCATGTGCAGATTAATCATCGCTGAGTTGTGCATCACGTGCGAATCGTTGTCGCCGGTAAAGATATACCCCGCTCCGCCCATGTCGGCGGCCAACTGATAGGCCTCATCAAACCGGCCGTCCATGATTCGTTTCCAGCTTCGACGCCTTCTCAAGTCGACGAGGACAAAGTCGTCGGCAAGTGCGGGAGTGAACTCCGGGTATTTCAAGTCCGCGCCGCGGACCCAGTAACCCTCGCTCTTCAACTTTTGCACCAGATGGCTACCGATGAATCCACCAGCGCCACAGACCAAAGCTCTTTTTTTGACATAGACCTATGCTCCATTGCCCGCGAGGCGAGCGTCACAAACTGTAGTTATGAATACCGGCAAACTGCAGCAGAATACGAACCACAAACTTGGGGTTGTTGATCAGATATCGCTTCGCCAGCCGCCGCGGCTCTTGCCCCAAACGGTGGAGCCACTGCAGCCCCGCCGCTTTGATCCAATCCGGCGCGTCCTTAATGCGCCCGGTGTGGATATCGAAGGCGGCCCCGACGCCTACCATGAGCTTGGTTTCGAGCCGGCCCAGGTATTGGGCCATGAAACGCTCCTGCTTCGGGGTGCTGAGGCCCACCCAGATAACATCGGGCTTGCAAGCGTCAATCATGGCGGCGAGTTGCTGTTCCTCCGCGACGTTTAAGGCGCGGAATGGAGGTGTGTAGCTGCCTGCGACCTGGAGTCCTGGGAAGCGCTGGCGCAGGGACGCGGCCAGCTCCGTCGCCACGCCTTCGTTCCCACCGTAAAGAAAATGCCGGTAGCCGCGCGCCACGGAGTGGCGGCAGAACTCCAACATGAAGTCCGGACCGTAGACACGACGCATCCGGCGGTGTCCCTGTAGGCGGCCCACCCATACAGTCGGCATCCCGTCGGGAACGCTGAGGAACGACCGGTTCAGGATCTCGCGGAACTCTGGGTTCTGCTGGGCCTCCATGACACCGTGTACTCCGGTGACACAGACATATCCGCGGTTTTCGCCGATGATCAGTTCATCACACATGCGAATCGCCTCTGCCATATCCACCGCACTGATGCCTATGCCCAGAACATTGGCTCGAGCCTTGCCGGAAGACATGGTCGTTTGGGAAAACAACTCTTTGGCTGCGCGCAGTGCGCACATCAGATCGACTCCTTGTGATGGACTGCTGCAAGGAACAGGTTACGAAGCGGGTGCGGGCGCAGCTAGGCGCAAGCCGACACGCGAAAGATGTGGCGAGTCGGTGGAATGAGCGGGCCAAGGAGGCGCCCCACAACAGATTCGGGCTCGAACTCCTGCCGGAATGGGAAATAGGCAGGACGCCCCGCTCCCGCCTTCACGATCAGATCGGCGGCGGCGCGGCGTCCATAGCTGCCGGGGGTAAAGTTCTCGGGCATAAGGCCAATGCGCCGCAGGGGATTGTGATACCAGTTGTGAAAGTCCACCAGGGCAAAGCCGTCGGCCCGGAGCGCGCCGGCTATACTGGCGAGTAATCTCGTCTCGTGCTGCGGTCCTTGGATGAGCGTATCGAAGCACAGCAGCCGATTCACGCTGCGGCGCAACGGCAGCCGAAAATAATCGGCCCGCACGAAGAGGATGTTGTCGTGCTTGCCTTTCTCTACTTTTTCCAGGTTATAGCTCAGATTATCGACCGAAAGATCGCAATGCAGCACCACGTCAAAGCGCGCCGCATAGGCCCGTGTGTAGTACCCTGCGCCAGCGGAGACGTCGCACAAGACGGCGTGCTGGACCGGTTCCAGCAACTCGCCAACAAAGTCTACTTGACGTTTTTTTCGGCGTACCCAGTCGGGCTGGAAGGATTCCGGCGCGCCCCAGGCCAGGGCCGAGGGATTACGCTGAAACTCGCGGCTAAACTCTTTTTGGTATCCCTGCAGGTATTCGTCGTCTGCCTCAACCGACGAAAGAGCGGAAGGCAAAAGCTCCACCAATTTGCCGTCGTAAACCGGAAAGCTGCGCTGACAGGCCGGGCACAATAGGTTGCGGACGTCAACAACGAGCGCGGTCCCATCATCGGGGCAAGCAAACAGCTTGTGGATGGAAGTTAGATTCATATCTCTCCCACAACTGAATTGAGCACAGTGACCAAGTCGTGTCCTGGCAAATCCGCAAACTTTTTCGTGCATTAGCGAGGGTGAAATTCAGCTAATCTGGGCTGCAGGTCGGCTTTCACGGTGGATGGCGCGGTTTCGATCTCGTGCCCCATAAGATCGGTTATCGTCCAGAAGCCCTTCCTGTTGGTTACATGAGAAGGGAGGGTGAACCTTGCAACGTGGCCGGGATTCCAGAAAATGTATGCAACCGACGCCCCGTTGGTCAGACGGCAGACCCACGTGCTGTCGGCGCGGGCCGCGCAACTCTCCACGCGCTTCCCCAGCATCCAGCCCTCCACCGTTTGGAAGGCGAAAGCGTTCGCATTGGCGCGTAAGTCTGTTGGCTCGGTCAGCTCCAGCGTCACCCATCCGTGATTATCCCAGGCGTACCAGTAGAAGCGGACTATGCCGGCGGCCCAGGACAGCAATAAGGATCGGGCGACGTAGGCACTCGCCTCATAGTCATTGGCAAAGTCTTTGGGCTTCGACCAACCCGTCTCGGTGTTCCACACGGGCCGCTGGACGTGGTACGCGGCCATCGCCGCCCGAACCCTTTGTGCGAGCACTGGGATCTGCTCGGGGCCATCCGGAGTGACATAGAAGTGATATCCCACCACATCCACGAACTGCGCCCCTCCCTGGCGAAAGAACTCCCGCAGCCACGGCACGCCTTCTGTCTCGGTGGGCGAAGGGGAGACGACCAGTGCCGCCGGGTCGATGGAATGTACGATTTCCGCGGCTTCGCGGGTAAGCTCCACCATGGTGTGAACATCGCCGCTGTAGAACAGATCGAAGTTCGGCTCGTTCCAGATTTCGTAGGCTTGAATCCTGCCTCGGTAGCGCCTGGCCACGGTCCGAACATAGTTGCGCCAATCTTCAAGGTTTCTCGGAGGTGCTGTCTGCCCTTGCCGGTCGGCGGGCGGCGCAGCAGGATTGGATGAGGCCCACGCCGGTGTCTGTCCCAGACAAAGCAGGACTTCGACATGGTGCTGGGCGGCGAGATCGACCAATCCATCCAGGGTTTGGAAGTACCACTCGCCCTTTTTCGGTTCCAAATTCGCCCAGGTCGTCACCGTATCCCAAAGCCGCCAACTCGCAAACGATGCATCAGGCCAGTGCGTGCGGGTCAGTGTAGTGTGGATGTGCATGCCAAAGTAGCTCGCGGGTACGGCCATCACTGGGCCGTTGATCTGCGCCGATAACCCGTTCCAAGCCGCCGGCTGCACCAATACGCCGACCAAAACTAGAATCGCGGCTTGCTTCGCAATGCTAACCACCATGTCCACTCCCATCTTCCCGCAGCACAAGCACGGACGCTACGACTGATGGCAATAAGACTTGCCCCGCAGAGCGTCCATCGTTCCGGCAGCACGATAAATCCAATGGAGAGCATGAAGAGCCCGATGCTTACCGGCGGCGGCTGTGGGAAGCAGGACCACTCCGGTTACAAACGCGGCCGCGGCTTTTAGAAAACGACCGACAATCGTTGTGATTCCCGGATTGAGACACAAACAGCATCGGGTATAGGTATTTGCTTCCCAACGGGCGCGATGCAGCAACCATTGAGCTGTGGCCCGGTGCTCCGGTACAGCTTCGTACACTTCTGCCTCTTTCGCCCAGACGATCCGCACCCCTCGTGTTACCAGACGCATGAAGTAATGCGTATCTTCGCCACTGGTGCGGTCGAAACGACGATCAAAACGCACATCCCGGGTGACGGCGACCCGAACCAGGGTGTTGTTCGTAGAAACGAACCTTACTGGTGTCCCGGTCTCGTGCGTCTGGTTACCGGTGAGGCAGCTTCCGAAGCTGCGAACCAGCCACTCGGGCGCATGGTCGAATACCGGAGTGACCGGGCCGGTAACGACATCGGCATCGAAGTCGCGCTGGGTCTGAAGAAGAGTTTGTAACCAGAGAGGCGATGCCCACTCATCATCGTCCAAAAACACGATGAAATCGGCTTGAGCGGATTCTTCCAGCGCTCGATTGCGAGCGTGAGCAATGCCCTGCGGAACGGCGACTACGTATCGCGCCTCGGGATGGTTTCCAGCGAAGACTTTTTCAAAGGTCTCGCGCCCGCTCTGCTTATCATCATTGTCGACCACCAGCACGGTCACCTGTGGCCTCAAATGGTCCGCGAACTGTTGCTCCCGTACCGATTGCAAGGCCGCCGCCAGCAAAGCTGGCCTTTTATACGTGAGAATGCAGACCTGGACTTTCGCATCACTTATCGCTGAAACGTTTGCCATATGACTCCTGCCAGTCTTCCCTTCGCTTAAGCGACTAATTCTTGAGGAGTGGCACGTCCTCCAGGTAGCGCTGCGCTGGTGGCACAAATCAGGTTCGTCCGCGCGTTCCGATACTCTTCTAACTTCAGAGCGGCGAACATCGTTACGAACAAAAGGCAGGGGAGCTCGTTGCGCATAAGCAGGGCGCTCTCAACCGTGTTGTGAACGGCAAGAAATATCACATATGCGATAGGCCAGTACGCAGTCGCGCCCGTCGTACGACGCAAGTAGCGCATGGCCGAGATAGCAAACGAAATGTAGATAAGTCCGAAGAGAGCAAGGCCCGGAATACCAAGTCCGAGCGCCAGTTCCAAATAGCCATTGTGCGAATGGGGAGCCATCCACCCTGCGTTGATAGCCGCTTGCAATGACTCCCCTTTCAGGCCCAGCCAAAAAGCATCATAGCCGTACCCCAGCAAGGGGTGCCTGCTGATAGCAATCATGACTGCTGCCCAGAGGTCCGTTCTTCCGGTGAGCGATGCGTCGCGCCCCAACAGGTTGAGCAGTCGCGGCGGCGGCCATAGCACAAACTCGGTCACACCAAGGAGAGCGATCGTACCAATCGGCACAAACTGAGTCATCGGCAGCTTGGCCAGCCGAAACAGTGGCATCGCGAACAAAACGATCCCACCCAGGACCCAGGCCGTGGCCGAATGCGACAGGAATATCAGGAGCACCGATGCGGCGCAGAATGAGTAGTTCACAAGGGGGAATGCTTTGCGAGCACACGTGGCGAAAACTATCCCACTGATCACCATGTATGCACCAAAGGTATTCTTATGCCCACAAACTCCGCGCCACGCCGCGTCATGCATGGGGTCCAACACATAGCTCGGGTGAATGAAATACAACACAAACGTTATGGTAATCACTATGGCGAAGGCCGAGCCGAGCAGTTGAAGGAATTCGTCGATCGAATACCGTTCGCCAAAATAGACGCCGACGGTCAGCCATGTCCATAAAGGAATCACTCGCCGGAACGTCAGCATAGGATCGACGCTCCACAGAACAGAGACCGCCGCAAACACGAACAGCGCGACTAACAGGCGCATCTTTCCCATGGCACCGAGCACGCGCGCAAGCCTGGGCGCCACTACAATGATAAGCAGTAGATAGATAAGCGCCTGCACCATGATCAGGCCCGGCCGTAGTTCGGTGGCACGGGAACTGTATTCACGCATCTCGGGGTAAAAAAGTCCCACAAATGCCTGCATGCTGAATAGCAGCACTAGCACAGCCACGGCGCGTTCAAAAAGCCGGTACACATCAGGCTCCTTCGGTAAGAGTGGTCGATTGAGGTGGACACTCGGCCTGGGACTCGCGGCGCAAATGCCAGCGAATAATTAGATACAGTGCCACCATGAGCAGCGTATCCGTCAGCACGCTGGACCACGCCGCCCCACGCCATGAGAACGCCCTGATCAGCCATAGATTGAGGATCACGTTAAAGACAGCGACCAAAATCTGCGTCGACGAGCGTTGCCATTGATAGTTCGCACCTGTGAGGGTATCGGTGAGAAACGAATGGATGCTCTTGATCACCGGCAGGATGCAAAGCCAGCGCAGAGCGACAGTGCTGTCGGCGTACCCCGAGCCCATGATCGACGGTATGAGTTGCGCGGCCAGAAACAGGAGAGCCGCAGTGATGATGCCGTAAGCAACGGAGCGCCGCAAAATGTATCGCGCGAATTGATAGGTCGAGGTAACACCCTGCATGCCCCGCCGGAAGAATTCCGGATAGGTAACAGCTGCCAAAGAACGAACCGGCAACATCGCCGCCTCGATGAAGCGATAGGCGACCGCATAGATGGCTGCCGCTTCGACCGTGGCCAGCCTTGCCAGCATTGTCTTGTCGATATTGGTGTAAACCGTTTGGGCCGCTGCCGCAGTGGCGAAGTGGAAGCCCTCCCGCACCGACGGCAAAAGCAGGTTGAACTGTACCCGAGGGCAGGCGCAACACCAGCTAACCTCGATGATGGCGGTGGCGCTGGCGACCAACGCAGCCGCTGCGTACAAGTACGCCCAGCGCATCGGCGTGGCAGTGGTGCTCGCCAGCACGATCGCGGCGATCAACCGCAGCCCGGCCGACAGGGCCAGCACTTGGGCAGATCGCCGCGCCCGCCCAAGCGCCAGAAAGACCTGGCTGCACACGCCGGTCACCTGTGTTCCAATCAGATCGGCAAGCGCAATGGCCACCACCATCGCCACGTTTACCGAAGCAGGCAGCAGGATGGGGCGAATCAGAAGCGCCAGCAGAGTCAATCCCAGCCCGGAACCAATGGTGACCAGAAGGGCGTTGCCGAAATAGGCCGGAAGCGCGCTGGGGTCCCGCGCCACGTACTTGACCATCACGTCCCCTGTCCCCCAGGGACTGAATGGCGACATCGTGATAACCAAGGCGGTACAGGCTACGAAGGTGCCATATCCCCGCGGACCCAGCACATGGGCGATGATGACGAAGTATGCGAATTGGGCCGCCAGTTGCAGGCCTTGGCCGCCCAGCATCCAGGTGGCATTGCGGCCAATGTTGGATTGGAGCTGCCGGGCAGTAAATTCTCGCAGCCGCTTCCACCCGGTTGCATTTCCCCAACCCGTCTCCCGCTCAGTGGACGGCTGTGGCATAGACCGATGCGCTGCCAAGGGATGTTACGATGGCCTGCGTGCTCTGTCCCACCGATTTCAAGACGCTGTTCGGGACAAATAGGATATCGTTCGGATGCAGTTCGATATCCTCCCCGCGACCGCGCACCAGGTCGCCGATGCGGATCTGTTTCGACACATAGCCGCTGGCCGTCTTACGCAGCAAGGTCGCCCCGTTCATGGCGGCCGACCGATTTGTCCCCCCTGCCTGCGCCAGCGCCTGAAGCAGCGTAATCTTGCCGTTATTCTGCATCGTAAACCCGCCAGGACGGTTTACGTCGCCGAGCACGTAGACGATGCCAGCCCGCGGCACTACGACCAAGTCTCCGGGGTAGACTTGGACATTGTTCTCCAGTGATGTTCTGGCATCATCATTCTTCAAGTTAACCGAAACATTTTCCTCCGTTCCCGTACGATGCCGAATGGTGATGTTTGTGTCCGCAGCGTTGCTCAAACCGCCCGCCATGGAGATCACATCCAGCAAGGTGCGTGAACCGAGTACGGAGTACACGCCGGGGTGTTGCACCTCTCCCGTCACCGAAACTCCCTGGCTGGCATACTCCTCGATTAAAACGTTGACTTGGGGGTGCAGGAGGAAATTGTGGCTGTTAAGTTCATGGGCAATCATCTCGGCGGCTTGTTGCGCGGTGAGGCCCGCCACTTTGGTAGGTCCAATCAACGCCAGTTGCACAATGCCATCGGACTCAACCCGAACCTTTTGCGTGAGTTCCGGGGAATCGTAGACGGAAATGTTCAGCAGGTCGCCGGAAGCGATCGGCACTGGCACCGCCGCGGCTTGCGTAGACGCGGTTCGGACGGCGAGTGCGGATGCGTTTGGAGATGCCTGCGCGGCCGCCGACGATGCCCACGGATGCGCGGCAGCCAGCAGGATCAGGAGGTAAAGATAAGTATTCCATCGGTGCCGCATCATACGTGGTCTCCCTTTAACTTGGTGTTGGGCAACGCGCCAGCAAGCTGATGGGATTGCGAATCCGCGTAGCCATAGTTAGATTTGTCTGCATACGTTCCGGAGTACTGAAAGTAGTCGGAGGAATGGACATCCATCGCGTTGACGATTGCCCCACGGCACTCGACCTGTACATCTCGAAATGTGCGAATGACCCGCGCGATAGATTGACGAGTGCTGACGGCGAAGCGAACCACTAGGACCACCGCGTCCACGTTGGGGGAGAGAACGATCGCATCGGTAAGAGCAAGCACCGGCGGAGTATCAATCACCACGACGTCAAACTTCTCCCGCCACCTTCGTATCGCGGCCGCCATTTTTTTCGAGCCCAGCAACTCCGTCGTGTAGGACGGACATGCCCCGGCTCCTAGGAACGTAAGGCCTGGAACTTCCTTGATCTGTTGATATGGCTCATTGCCGGAATCTTGCATCAGGACTTGGGCCAAGCCGACTGTGGATTTCCCCAGCAGATTTCTGGTTAGACTCCCGTGCCGGAAGTCCGCATCGACCAACAACACCTTGCTGCCGTTCTGCGCGAGCGTAGCTGCCATATTTAATGCCGTGAAGGTCTTGCCTTCGAACGGCAGGCCGCTGGTCACCATAATTACTTTTGCCGGAAGGTCTGGACGCGACAGCAGCAACGACGCGCGCAGCGCCCGGAAAGCCTCTGCAACCATGCATTGGTCTGAGGTTACAAGCAATTTGAGGCGATTTCCCGCTCCTGTGTCTTTTCCGGCAAGGCGGCTTTGTGCTTTGG
>VFSW01005249.1_pt1 | contig 19196 bp, 18 predicted proteins | sample 5358111 | NCBI WGS metagenome assembly VFSW01 (sample SAMN11554181, study PRJNA540505) | mine drainage metagenome | isolation source: sediment from site ElyBrook_90M | place: USA: Ely Copper Mine, Vershire, VT | collected 2017 | reverse complement strand
CAGACGGCGCCGTTGTATGCACAACGGGAACTGTGGGCCTTCCTGGACGGACTAGATCTGTGACCGCTTGAAAGAATTCCTTTTGTAGCCGAATTTACGTCGGGCTGCTCTGCGGTCGAACCTCCAGTTCATCTTGATGCGGTCGCGGTTCATGCGGCGATTCCATGCCCGGCTTTCCCTGCGCAGCGTCTTGAGATCAGGGATTCTTCTGGTGCCGAGGCATTGCCGCGAGAAGATGCCGATTTCGATTTCCGCTTGATTGAGCCAGCTTCCGTGGGTGGGTGTGTAGTGAACCGTGAAGCGGTCCCAGATCTCATTGCCAACCTCCACTCCGAAGACGTCCGTCAACGACTTGCGGCGGTGGATGTTGAGGTTGTCCATGACCAGGTGGATGGTCTTTGCCTCCGGGTACTGCATCGCCAGGTGGCAGGCCAGTTGTGCGAACTCAAAGGCTGATCTGTCGGGCGTAGGGAACGTGAAATGCCGGCCCGCCTTCGGCTCTACGGCACAGAACACATTGGCCGTACCGCACCGTTCGTACTCATTATCTCGCCGCGCTTCCCGTCCCGGCTTGGCCGGAGACGCGGGGCGCACGTCGGCGTGCAGCGTGACTGGCTTCTCATCCACACACACCACCGGTTCCTGGGGATCGTAGGGCTTTTCATAGGTCTCCAGCACGTCTTCCATCTTGGCGATGTACTGGTCATTGAGTTCGTCCACGCACCACATTGTCCCGCCACGGCTTGAGGTCGTGGTCGAGGAGCAGAATCCGGATGGTTTCCCTTCCCACCCGTGGGACCAGTCGGCGCTTCACCGCTTCCTGGGCCACCAGTCGCACGGTCCAGCGGGCGCGGCCCTCTGGCGGGTTACTGCACACCATGGCGATGATCCGCTGCTTCTGGCTGTCTTCCAGAACCGCCGCAGCGCCGGGCCGCTGCTTGTCGTAGAGTGCGGGTTCGAGGCCCCCCGTCTGGTAACGATGGCCGACCTTCCGAATCGCCTGTGGCGTGAGTGGGACCACGCTGGAAATCCGCGGCGCACTAACACCGTTGGCCAACTGCAGGAGCGTCAAGGCTCGCAGGACGACACGGACCTGCTGAACGCCGCCGCTCAACAGCCTCGTCAGCTCGTTCTGGTCTTTCGTTTTGACTTCGATACTCAGGGGTGGGCGTCCCATACCCCCAGTATGCGCCAAAACATTTTGGATTGGAATTGTTGTTTAGAACTATTTCAGGCGGTCACAGACCTACTGAGGCACCGACAAACGAAAGGGTCGGTAATGGATAGGCCGCATCCAAACCACCGCGCCACATCTCGACTCTACGAAGACGAGAATGTGCTGGCGCGGTAGTATCTCGATGACGCGGCTGAGCGTGTAGCCTTCGGCCTCCACTTCCAGCTTGGCCTGCGCCACGGTCATTTCATGATCCGGCCGAATCGGAATCGAGGGATCTTCCTTGCGGTACTCGAGCAGCACCAGACGACCGTTGGGCTTGAGCGCCACACGCAGCGCGCCCAGCATCGCCTGCGGCGCGGACAGCTCATGATAGACGTCCACCATCAGCGCGAGGTCGATCGCATCGGCGGGCAGTTTCGGGTTGCCGGCCACGCCCAGAACCGGCTCGATGTTGGACAGGCCCGCACGCGCGGCGTTGGCCTCCAGGCGGCGGATCATCTCCGGTTGAATGTCCACGCCATACACGCGGCCTGACGGAGCGATGCGCCGCGCGATTCGCAGTGTCATGTAACCGGTACCCGCGCCGATGGCGGCGACGGTCATGCCGGGCTTGAGGCCGAGCGCGTCGAGCGCTTTGTCGGGCTGCTCCTCGCCGGCGCGCTCCGGGCGGTCCAGCCAGTCGGCTCCCGCGGCGCCCATCACCGGAGCGATGTGCCGCCCGCTGACCGGCTCGACTCCCTGCCAGCAGAAGCCGTTCGGGCCGAACGCAAGGGCAAGCACGAAGAGAAGGCGGCGCATCGAAGCCTTCATGATAGCGTCGGCGAGCCTGGAAAGCACCCGGGCTACGATCAAGAGAGACGGATAAATTGATGAGAGCTCACCTCAGGAACTCGCGCACAACGGAGCCGCTCCGGCGTCGAGGAGGGATAGGAACTCCTCGGAGGCCGGAGGGCCGCCGGCCGCAGCCCTGTGCGCTACTGGCCGCCGCGCTGCTCCCATTCGCTCTGCAGGCGGCGCCGCGCGGATTGACGATTGAAAATGCCGGCGTCCGCACGTTCGACGATGGCCCGAAAGCGCCCGCCGATTACCGCTTCCGCGCCGGCGAGACTGTATATTTCAGCTTTCAAATCTCCGGCTACCGCACGCAGAGCGTCGAGTTCGATATCAGCAAGGTGCATCTGACGTGGACCATTGCAGTGCAGGACGCAAGCGGAGTGGCGCTCGAAGAACCCACCGCGGGAACCATCGACACCACCGTGTCGCTTGAGGACCGGAACTGGATCCAGATCGAGCGGCGCAACATCGTTTTGCCGCCCTTTGTCCCCGCCGGCCGGTTTCATATTCTTCTCGAAGTGCGCGATGAGTTGGCCAAGATCAGCCAGAAGGCCGACATTCCGTTCCTCCTGGCGGGCTACACGGTCGCGCCGGGTGCCCCGCTCGGCGTGCGCAATTTCCGCTTCCATCGGACGTCCGAGGAAAAAGATGCGCTCCAGGTCGCCGCCTACAGCCCCGGCGACACGCTGTGGGCGCGGTTCGAGATCGTCGGGTTTCAGCTTGGGGAAGGGAACCGCTACTCGGTTGAATATGGGCTGAAGGTGTTGAAGCCCGACGGCACGGTGGCCTTCCAGCAGCCCGATGCGGCGCAGGCCGAAAACGCCCCATTCTATCCTCAGCGCATGGTCCCCGGCGTGCTAAGTCTGAACATCCCCAAGGACTTAGCCAAGTCTAAGTACACGATGGTAGTTACGGTCACCGACCGGCTGAGCGGGCGCAGCGCCGAGGGGCGGCAACCGTTCTCGGTGGAATGACGTCACGAAGTTGCGGCAGAGAATTCCTTCGTAAGCAACACTACGTTCGCAGGCGTGGGGGTCCGCGCCAACCCGCACTATGGCTTTATTTCGCACGCGCAGCGCCGCTCTTTTCGGCATTCACGCCCAGATCATCGACGTGGAAGTGGACATGTACCCGTCAGGGACTGCGCGGGATTTCATCACCGTCGGCATGCCCGACACCGCGGTGCGCGAAAGCCGGGAACGGATCAAGTCAGCACTGCTCAACTCGGGCTTCGGCTATCCCAGCAAGAGCGTGACGATCAACCTCGCGCCGGCGAATGTTCGCAAGGAGGGTGCGGGGTTCGACCTGCCGATGGCGATGGGCATTCTGGGCGCCATGAACGTCGTGCAGCCGAGCGATCAGTTGCTGCTGGCCGGCGAGTTGTCGCTCGATGGCTCGCTGCGCCCGGTGCGGGGCGCCTTGTCGATGGCCGTGTGCGCGCGGCGCGAGGGAATTCGGAACCTGCTGGTTCCCGCCGACAACGCCGCGGAGGCGTCGGTGGCGCAAGGCGTGAACGTCTTCGGCATGCGGGACCTGCGGCAGGTGGTCGAATTTTTGAACGCTCCGGACCAATTTTCGCCCGCCGTGCCGGCCACCGAGACGGAGCGTCCGCCTGAAGGCGCGGCGCCCGATTTCGGAGACGTCCGCGGCCAAGCCTCGGCCAAGCGTGCGCTGCTGGTGGCGGCCGCCGGCTCGCACAACGTACTCATGATCGGGCCGCCGGGTTCGGGCAAGACGATGCTCGCCCGGCGTTTCGCTGGCATCCTGCCGCCGCTGACGTTCGCCGAAGCGCTCGAAACCACGCAAATCCACAGCGTTGCGGGGCATCTTGCGCCAGGTTCGGGTCTGCTGGCTACCCGTCCGTTCCGTTCGCCCCACCACTCGGTTTCTGACGCCGGCTTGCTCGGCGGCGGGGCAGGTACGCCGCGGCCGGGGGAAGTGAGCCTGGCGCACAACGGCGTATTGTTTCTCGACGAGTTGCCGGAGTTCCCGCGCAACGTGCTCGAGCAACTTCGCCAGCCGCTGGAGGAATCCACGGTAACCATCGCGCGTAGCAACATGACGCTCTCGTTTCCGTCCCGCTTCATGCTGGTAGGCGCGATGAATCCGTGTCCCTGCGGCTACTATGGCGACGCGGCCAGGGAGTGCCGGTGCACCGGCGCGATCATCCAGCGCTATCTCGGCAAAGTGAGCGGGCCGCTGCTGGACCGGATCGACCTGCACATCGAAGTGCCCGCGGTGGCTTATCAGGAGTTACGCGGCAAGGAGCAGGGCCAGCGCTCGTCCGAGATGCGCGAACGGGTAGAAGCGGCGCGGCGGACTCAAACCCAGCGCGGGTTTTACAACGCCCACGTGCCGGCCCGCGAACTTCGCAAGCTCTGTGCGCTCGACGATGCGGGCGAACGAACTCTCGAAATGGCGGTCCGCCGCATGGGCCTTTCGGCGCGCGCGCACGACCGGTTACTCAAGGTAGGCCGCACCATCGCCGATCTCGACGGCGCCGCCAACGTAAGCGCCAAACACCTCGCCGAAGCCGTGCAGTACCGCAGCCTCGACCGCAATTACTGGAACTGAAACCATTCCTCCGTCCCTGTAAGCCTCCGAAGTGGTTAGACTGAGGCGAGAAGCGTTCGTGTGACGGAATGTCAACCAAGGAGGAACTTTCATGAAGGCGATCATCGGCGTTGCTCTGGCAGCGCTAACTCTGCCCGTCTTTGCTCAGGACCAATCCGGCGATGTTCTGGTCCACATGGTGGTTACCGCCGAGACCCGGCACGGCCGCACCCCGCCGCTCGTCGAGCAGTCCGAAGTTACGGCGTATCAGGGACGGGAAAAGGAAAAGATCGAAGGCTGGCTGCCACTCCGTGGCGACCATGCCGCTCTCGAGTTGTTCATCCTGCTCGATGACGCGGCCAACACCAGCCTCGCCACCCAGCTTCAGGACATCCGCGCGTTCATTGAGGAGCAGCCCAAAACGACGGCAATCGGCGTGGGATATATGCAGAACGGCACCGTCCAGTTAGTGTCCAACCTGACCCCCGACCACGAAGCAGCCGCGAAGTCGCTTCGCATGCCGTTGTCGAGCCCGGTCGCGGTGGCGAGCCCGTATTTTTCCCTCGAAGATCTCATCAAGAAATGGCCCGCGGCACAGGCGCGGCGCGAGGTGATCATGATCACCGACGGCATCGACCGGTTCGGCGGATCGGATCCGTACAACCCGTATGTCGAGACGGCCATCGACGAGACCATCAAGGCCGGCGTCCTCGTCTATACGATCTACACGCCGGGCATCGGCCACTACGGCCACTCGTTCTGGGCCATGAACTGGGGCCAAAACTATCTGGCGGAGCTGTCGGAGAAGACGGGCGCCGAGTCCTACTTCATCGGTTTCGGCAACCCCGTTACCTTCGCTCCCTGGTTCGCCCAGATCGCCGAGAGGTTGCGGAATCAATATCTCATCACGTTCTTTGTCAAGCCGGAGAAGAAGGCCAGCTTCGAACGGGTGAAGTTCACCACCGAGGCGCCGTACACCGAAATCGTCGGCGCGGAGCGCGTGTGGGCTCCCGTGGGCGGGAACTAGGATCGGAACGATGATAGATAAATTACTCCCTGCTGCGCTCGCCCTGCTTTCCCTTACAGCCAACGCCGGTGAGTTGGACAAGATCGCCGCCTACGCGGGCACCTGGAAGATTCAGATCCAGACGTTCGACACCGCGCACAGCAAGGCCGCCGACGACAATTCGACCCTCCACAACGACTGCTGGCGAAGCGGCGAGTTCTATGCCTGCCATCAGATCGTCAATGGCAACTCGGCGGCCCTGCTCGTGTTCACCTACAGCCATAAGGACGGAGACTACCACTCCATTGCGATCCCCTCGGGTGGCGGCGAGCCCGGATCAGGCACCCTTCGGATCGCCGGTGACACCTGGACCTATCCGTGGCAGCAGCAGGACAGCGGCCAGACCGTGCAGTTCCGAGTCGTCAACATCTTCCATGGCCCCAGCCGGATCGAGTATCGCCGGGAGTACTCCACCGACGGCCAGCACTGGACGCTGATGGCCAAGGGCGAGGAACAGAAGATCGAGTAGCGGCTCGATCGGGCCACAGCCTCTCCTGCGCCATCGCACGCACTCCCGATTCGGTCCGCCCCGCGAGCAGCGGTATCTGTTCCGGGATGAACGTCTTCTTTCTGGCAGCCGGATTGCTCTGTCAACAATCGGGACAGCCTGAGCGCAACCCGGCGGGCTTACAACTGCCATCCGGATCGCGCGCCGGCCAGGGAGGTGGCGATGACAGAGAAAGCGGTGACTGCGCGGGCCATGACGGCCTTGCTGTGCTGTGAACTGCTGCTAGGAAGCTTAATCGGTTGCGGGGGCCATCGGACCGCTCTGCCCGAGGTGAAGCCTCCCACCGCGGTGTTCGAGCCGCTGCAGGAAGACCTCAAGAAGTCCTATCTGACCCTGTTTGAGACCGCGCCTAAACTCGAATACAGCGACAGTCAGATCGAGAAGATGCGCCAGTACCTGACGCAGGCCGACGACTACTGCGTCGGACGGTTTAAGGGCGCCTCGAGTGAATACCAGCGGCGCGTGGAAGCGGCCCAGAACGGCCTGAAGAAGCAGAACATCACCAACGCTGAGCGTCACGACCTCCACTGCCAGATTCAGGAGGCGCGGGACCTCAAAATGCAAGCCGATGTGATCTCCCAGCATGCGATCCCGGTCGCCTACGCCAACAAACTGGCGAAGTTGGATCTCATCCAGAAATGGCCGCAAGAGGTGAAAACGATCCGCCAGAGCATCGCCGACGGAAATTACAAAACGCGCCGCTGGGGAGACGCCAGCGACATTGGCTTCCGCGAGATCGAGAAGGATCAGAAAGACGATATCAAGATGGGCGAGAACGCGACCCGCGATCTGAAACAGATGGGCATGATGCCTAAGGAAGTCGAAGATGAGGTTGTCGTCAGCTATGTCCGGCAAGTGGCCCAGAAGGTTGCACGGAACTCCGATCTGCGCGTTCCCTTGCAGGTTACGGTTCTCAATTCAAAGGAAATCAATGCGTTCGCCTTGCCGGGCGGATTCATCTTCATCGAGCGCGGCCTGCTGGAGGCGGTCGACGATGAAGCCCAACTGGCCGGAGTCATCGCGCATGAGTCGTCTCACGTCGTGGCGCGCCACGGCCACAAGCTCATGACCAAAGCCACCATCGCCACGATCCTTTACCAGGCTGCGCAGGTGGCCGCGATCGTGCTCACCGGTGGCGCGGCCGGCATCGGCACATACTACGCGCTACAGTACGGTTTCTGGGGGCTCGGGCTTACGTTGAACCTCACCCTGCTGGGCGTCAGCCGCGATTTCGAGCGCGAGGCCTACCAACTGGGAATCCAATACGCCTGGAAAGCGGGATACGACACCAGCGGCTTCATCCGCTTCTTCGACAAAATGGCGACCAAGGAAGGCGACGTCAACGGCTTAAGCTGGTTCCGGGCCCACCCCCCCTTCTACCAAAGAATGGTCGACTCGCAGCGGGAAATCATGTACCTCGGTCAGCCGGAGCATGCCACTGTAACTACTACTGATTTCAAGGCAATGAAAGCGGCGCTGACCAAAGTGAGCGTGAAGGCGGAGAAGGACTCCAAGAAGATCCCGACCCTTCTTGCCCCGGAGGAAAAATGTCCGCCGCCCTCGAAACTCCTCTACGAGCCGGATCAGCCGATCGAGACGATCTGCTCGACGCCAAGGGCCGTTCCAGCGCCTGCGGAGTCCGGTAAGTAACTGCTCGGCGAACTCATCGTCCCGCACTTACAGCGGCGGCCGGTGATGTCTTCAGATACTTGTCGGACCAGGCGAGGTAGCGCTCGAAACGGTCGTTCACGTAACTCGGCCGTGTGATCCCGTGGAACGCTCCCGCATGGATGACAAGCTCGGTGGCGACGCCGAGGGAACGCAGCGCCTCATACATCTGCTCTCCGCCGGCGAGCGGAACGTTGAAGTCCTTGTCGCTGCAGAGAAACTGCGTCGGCGTGTGAATCCGGTCTGCGTGGAAATACGGATACGAAAGCTTCACCCGCAGTTCCTGCGACCGTCATGGCGGGCCCAATTCGTGATCGTACTGAAACATGTATTGGTCCAGTCCCTACATGCTGATCTGGTTCGCGCTTCCCGCCCCGCTGATCGCCGCGCGGAACCTCCCGTCGGAGGCGATTGTGTAGTCGGTCAGAATGCCGCCGTAGCTCCAGCCGCCGATGCCGAGCCGCGCCGAATCGGCGATTCCGTCGGCGACCACGGCGTCGACTCCGGCCAGGAGATCCCGCACTTCACGATCGCCCCAGTCGGCAAAGATGCTCCTCTGGTACGCTGCGCCCCGGCCTGAGCTGCCGCGGTAGTTCACGTTCAACACCGCGTAGCCGTGCGCGGCAAAGAACTGCCGTTCGAACTGGAAGGCGCGCGCATCCTGGCCGTTCGGCCCGCCGTGGATTCGCAGCAGCAGCGGAACCTTTACGCCGTGCTGGTAATCCGGCGGCAGCGTCAGCAGGCCGTGAACCTCCGTTCCGTCTTTTGAGTGGAAGTTCACATCGCGTGTCTCACCCAGGTGCACTCCGCTGAGCGACGTCGCGTTCGGGTCGGCCCACTCTCGCAGCGCGCCGCTTTCCAGCGCGAAGACCGCCGGCGGCGTGTCGTCCCGCGTGGCGGGCACCGCGCGGTGGCCCGCGGCTTCGTTCTGCGCCATCACGGTGACGTCGCAGGTCAACAAGCGCTCCACGCCATGGCCGGCGAGCGACACGCTTATCGGGTACTCCCGCCGGTCGTCCGTGGCCAGCCAAAGGATCGAGCGCCCGTCGCGCGAAAACCTCGGCGAGTTCACGGCGCGGTCCAGGCTGGCCGTGAGCACCTCCGCCTCGCCCCCGTTCACGGAAACCACAGCCAGCTTTTTTTGGTTGTAGGCGCTCAACTCCGGCGCGCTCCCCTCCAGGAATGCGATGTGCGTGCTGTCCGGGCTCCAGGCCAGCCGCCCTCCGTCCGGGCCGGGGAAATGCGTCAGCCGCCGCGACTCGGACCCAGGCTTGGCCTCGGCCACGAACACGTCCGTATTCTCGGTGCGGTCCCAATCTTGGTCCTGATTGCTGGCAAACGCCATCTTCGTCCCATCGGGCGCCCACGCCAGGTTCCGCTCATCGAACGTCGTCTGCCAGGTGAGTGGCTCCGCCTTCGGCGACGCGATGTCGTAGAGGTAGATCTTGCTGCGTTCGCCGCGGCTCAGGTAGCCCGCCCGGTCTTCCTTGAAGTGGTACTGGTCCACGACAACCGGCTTCGGGGGCGGAGGCGGTGCGCCTGGCTTTGTTTCGTTTGCTTTTCCCTTCTTTGGCCGCATCAACAGCGCCAGCCGCTTCGAGTCGGGCGACCAGTCGAAACCCGATAGTTCCTCCTGCACCGCGGTGAGCTGATGCGCTTCGCCGCCGCGCCGGTCGAGCAAGCAGCCAAACCTGCGCGCCTTTCGCCGGTCCGGGCCGGAGCGACATGAACGCCAGATACCGTCCGTCGGGACTCCAACGCGGCGAGTTTTCGCCCTCCCTGTCGAAGGTGAGCTGAAGGGTTTGGCTTCCGTCCCATGACCTCATCCAAAGCTGCCCGACGCGTTTGTCCGCCTTCGTATCAACGGTCGAAACCGTATACGCCACCCACGCCCCATCCGGGGAAACCTGCGGATCGGAGACCTCGGCCAACCGCGCCAGGTCGTCGAGGCTGAGAACGCGCGGCGCCGCCTGCATGACAACCGCGGCGGCAACGGCAACGAGCAGGCCCTCAGCACGCATGTGCCTCAGCATTCCCGAGCCCGGACCACCCGCAAAGGACGTATGCCCACTCCGTGGATCACCCTGCTTCTTCCTCTAGCACTTCAGCCGCGTGGCAACCAACCTGCTAATGGTTTCGAGTCTCCTTCGCCCTACTTTCGAAGATCTTCGAAACATTGCGAATTTTTGTTGACAAACGATTCAATGCGCCTTAACATTCATATGCTGCAGTGTCCACGAAGCTGACAACTAAAGACAGGTGTACGACCCCCGCATGAATTTCCAAATCGGCGAAAAGATCGTTTACCCAAACCACGGCATCGGAACTATCGAAAATATCAGCACCCGGTCGTTCGGCACCCAACTCGAGCGTTTTTACCTCCTCCGTCTCAACTCGAGTAGCATGACCGTCATGGTGCCCTTCTCCCACGCCTCCAACGTGGGTCTTCGCAGAGTGACGCGCAATTGCGAGGTAGCCAAAGTACTTAGCTTCCTCGCCGAGGGCGTATGTCACTGGAAATGCGATTGGAAGGATCGCTTCAAGGAGAACTCGGAACGAATGAGTAGCGGCAGCTTACTGGAAGTTGCCGAAGTCATGAAGACGTTGCTCATTCTTCAGCAGCGCAAGCCGCTGTCGTTCCGGGAAAAGAAGATGCTCGACCGCGCGCGGCACATGTTGATCACGGAAGTGTCGATATGCCGGGCGACCTCAGAGGGAGACGCGGCTGTCCTGATCGAGAAATCCCTCGCCAAGTCCGCCCTGCCGATGCCGCTGCCGATGTAGCTCCGCGGCGGCGGGCCTACAGCCGGTGAATCTTGATAGTGCGGAACCACACCGCGTTGCCGTGGTTCTGCAGGCTGACCGGGCACTCCTTGCGCGGCCGCTCGGTCATCAGGCGCGTCACCGGCGAGCCTGCACCCCAGCGCTTGTCGAGCGTTTCCTTCACGTGAGGGTCGTCGAGCGACGCGTCCACCACCTTCACACCGTTGAGCCAATGCTCGACATGGCTCCCGCGCACCACCAGCCGCGAATGGTTGAACTCGCCCACCGGCTTGGTCACGTCCTGCGGCGGCGCGAAGAGCCCGTACAGCGCGCCAGACTGATACAACGGCCCGCGCAGCGCATCCGGATGGCGGCCGTTGTCGATCATCTGATACTCGAAGCCGACCACGTAGATCTGCGCGCGGGAGCCGGCCGTGATGGCGGCGCGGTCCGTCGCTCCGTGGTCGAGCGCGTAGTCCACGTGCTCCTCGAACTTATGGGCGCCGGGCTTCGCGGTCGCCCGAGTCAGCACCGGCAGCGCCTGAATCAGGTACTTCACGCCGCTGTTGCCGCCGGGCGCGATCTTCCAATCCCACTCCATCTCGAAATCGCCGAATGTCTCCTTTGAGATCAGATCTTCGGTGATAAACGGATGCGGCTTGGCGGCGATCGAGCCGTCCTCGATGTGCCAGGCATCCCCCGGCGGATTCAACTTCGACGGGTCGATAAAGTGCTCCAGCGTCTTGCCGTCGAACAGCAGCACCCACCCCGCCGCCTTTTCGTCACTTGTCAGTATGTTCGCATCCCCGGCGGCAGCCACCGCCGGCATCATCGCGGCCAGTGCAACACCGGCCAGTAAAAGCGCACAGGGCCGCCACGCGGCTCCCTTGTGCGCGATGTTCTCTAAATGTCTCGTCAATTGGCTCCTCATTCCTTCACCGCCGCTTCGCCGATCTGCATCACCGCGGCCCGCGCAGGTCCGGCCGTCCCATCCGATACCTGCGTCAGCACAATGCGAATCAGGTCGTGCACCGGGTCCATCCATCCTTCCGTTCCAAACGCGCCGCCGTGCCCGAACGTCCCCATCGGATGCAGAAGCAACATCCCCTCGGGATGATTCACAACCTCGAACGTCAGCCCATACCCCGTACCCCCGAGCCAGCCCGCCGGCTTCACATCCGGCGTGAACACCTGCCGCATCGTCTCGATCGCCTCGCGTGAGAGATACCGTCGCCCGCCATACTCTCCGCCCGCAAGTAGCATCTGGTAGAAGCGCTCCAGATCCCCGGCGGTCGAATACAGCCCGAACTCCGGCGCAGGATACTTCGCCCCGGCGCGAAACTTCGCCGGATCCCCGGCCAGAATCTCGTCTCCCGCCCGCACCAACTTCCCGTCCTTGTGCTTGTAGACCATTGCAATCCGCGCCTTCTTGTCTTCCGGCGCGAAATAAAACGTGTCCTTCATGCCGAGCGGATCGAGAATGCGGCTGCGGATGAACTGCGTGTATTCCTCGCCGCTTGCGACTTCGATGATACGCCCCAGCGTCGCGATGCCCATGTTGCTGTAGCGCCAGTGCGTGCCGGGCTCGAATTTCAAATGCTGATGCCCGTAGAAGGCAACCGCTTCTTTGAGCGTCGCCCGCATCGTCCGTGGATTGTCGGCCAGAGCACCCTCGGGGTCGCCGTTGAGTCCTGAGGTGTGGCACATCAGTTCCCAAACCGTCACCGGCTCGTTCGGCGGCTTCAGCCCCGACGGCGTCTCCATCAACTGATCCTTGAACTCCGGCAGATAGTCGGAAACCGGCCGCCGCAACTCGACCTTGCCTTCCTCCACCAGCATCATGATGCCGACACCCGTGAACGGCTTGGTCATCGACATGATCTGAAAAATCGAATCCGTTCGCATTGGCCGCTGGTTCTCCCTGTCCGTGTAGCCGACGGCGTCGAGATACGCGATCTCGCCGTGCCGGGCCACCAGCGCAACGGCGCCCGGAATCGTCTGCTGCTCGACGAGTTCCTTGAGCCGGGCGTGGATCGTCTTCAGCCGCTCGGCATCAAGCCCTGCCGAACCGGCGTCCGCCGCCGGCAGTGTCCCCGCTGCACCCAGCAGCGCCGCCAGCAGCCAGAATCCGCGCACGCCGGCTTTCAAATCTGTAAGCATGATTTCACTCCACTCGCCAGGCGCCACAAAATTTCCAAAAAATTGCCGCTCCGTGTAACATCCGGCCCAGTCCTGTCGCTATCACTTCAAGTCCCCGTTACGCGGGCGGATGCCAGCGGCTCAGGCCGGCTCGACATCCGCCTTTTCTCTTTTCCGAATCGATCGCCACCGCCCCGCCCGGACCGTGCGCCTCCTTATGCCCGCCTCACTCGCCGTCAAATAACACGCTCGACAGATACCGCTCGCCGGAGTCGGGCAGGATGACGACAATCGTCTTCCCCTTCATCTCGGGCTCGCGCGCGATCCGCACCGCTACCGCCGCCGCCGCACCGCACGAGATGCCCGAAAGAATCCCTTCTTCGCGCGCCAGCCTGCGCGCCATCTCGATCGACTCGTTATCGGTGACCTGCTCCACACGGTCCACGAAGGAAAGATCCAACGTGTCCGGGATGAATCCGGCGCCAAGCCCCTGAATCCGATGCGGCCCGGGCTTCAGCGGCTCGCCGTGAAGGCGCTGCGTGATCACCGGACTGGCGGCCGGCTCAATGCCAACCGAAGTAATAGCCTTTCCACGTTCGGTCTTGAGATAGCGCGAGACTCCGCTGATCGTGCCACCGGTGCCGATGCCCGACACCAGCACATCGACGGCGCCGTCGGTGTCGTCCCAGATCTCCGGTCCCGTGGTCCGGTAGTGAATCTCCGGATTGGCGGGATTGCGGAACTGCTGCAGCAGCACGTACCGGCCCGGATCGGTTGCTACCAGTTCTTCGCTCCGCCGAATCGCGCCCGCCATCCCTTCCGAGCCCGGCGTGAGCATCAGGTTCGCGCCGAAGGCCCGCAGCACTTTCCGCCGCTCCATCGACATCGTCTCCGGCATCGCGAGCGTGATCGGGTAGCCCCGCGCCGCCGCGACGAAGGCCAGCGCGATTCCGGTGTTGCCGCTGGTCGGCTCGATCAGATGCTTGCCCGGCCCCAGCACACCTCGCCTCTCGGCATCCCAGATCATCGAAGCGCCGATCCGGCACTTTACCGAATACGCCGGATTCCGGCCCTCGATCTTGGCCAGTACAGTGGCCGGTGCGCCGGCCGTGACGCGATTAAGTTTCACGAGCGGTGTCCGCCCGATGCTGAGCGAATTATCGTCGAAGATCATTTTGTCGCCTCCGGTTCGTGGGAGTTCTTCAGTTCAAATCTCAAAATTGGGAATAAAGCGGCTCTGCCGCTCGCGCCAGGCGCGGCAGAGGTCCGCGAATGTGGTGTGGTCAATGACGGTCGAGATTGCGCGGTCCACCTCGCCCCACATTCCCGCGAGAGGGTCGTCGGTCTTCCGTTCCGCGGCCCGGTGCAGCTTGGGCCCCTCGACGTATCGTAGTACCTCGCCAACGGTAATCGCCTCGGCCGGACGCGCCAGCAGATAGCCGCCCTCGGCGCCCCGCCGCGATTCCACAAAGCCGCCCTGCTTGAGGCCGGCCAGAATCAGTTCCAGAAACTTCTGGGGAATCTTCCATCGGCGCGCGATCGCGCCGATCTTTACCGGCTCACCCCCCGCGTGCTCGGCCAAGTCGAACATCGCCTGCAGCGCGTACTCGCCTTTCACGGAAATATTCATTGGCTCTGGAGCCCGCTTCGGGCCGATTGCCTCCTTGCGATTGTACTCGCGGCGCTAAGGGACGGGCAAACCCGCGCCGTTGCGATACCCTGGAAACTCACCGCCCATTCATTTTATGAAGCGATTCTTCTCTCTCGTATTGTGCGCCTCCACACTGCTCGCCGCGCCGCAGCCCGTCGCGCGGCCGAAACTGCTCGTGGCCATCGTCATCGATCAATTCCGCTATGACTATTTAACGCGCTTCTCGTCGAGCTACACCGCAGGCTTCAAGCGCCTGCTCGCCGGCGGCGCCGTCTACACCAACGCGCACTACATTCACGTGCCCACCGTCACCGCCATCGGCCACTCCACGTTTCTCACCGGCGCAACCCCTTCGGTGAGCGGCATCATCGGTAACGAGTGGTTCGACCGTGAAACCGGCCGCAACGTCACCAGCGTCGGCGATTCCAGCGTCGCGCTGCTCGGTGGCAAGCCCGGCGCGAAAGGCTCCTCGCCGCGGCGTCTGCTGGTCAGTACCGTCGGCGACGAGATGAAGATCGCCGGCAAAGCCTCGAAGGTCGTCGGCATCTCCATCAAGGACCGTAGCGCGATTCTTCCCAGCGGCCACATGGCCGACGGCGCCTATTGGTTCGACGATTCCACCGGACACTTCGTCAGCAGCACGTACTACTTCCCGGCGCTGCCCGCATGGGTGCAGGCGTTCGATTCGGCCAGCGCAGACGCGCCGTACAAAGGAAAGAGCTGGCGCGCCCTCGACGCCAAACCCTCCGATCCGCCCTTCTGCGTCTACGGCGCCGCGGACCACGCCTCGGCCTGCGGCACGATCGCCGCCACGCCCTTCGGCAATGAGCTGATCGAAAAATTTGCCGAGCACGCCGTCATGGCCGAGCAGCTTGGCCAGCACTCGAACACCGACGTCCTCACCATCAGCTTCTCCTCCAACGACTACGTCGGCCACGCCTGGGGACCCGATTCAGCCCGCGTCCGCGACATCAGCATCCGCACCGACCGCACCATCGGTACGCTGCTCGCCTTCCTTGATGCCCACTTAGGCGCCGGCCGCTACGTCGTCGTGCTCACCGGCGATCACGGCGTCGCCCCGGTTCCGGAAGTGAACCAAGCGCGGAAGATGCCCGGCGGAAGGCTCGAGTGGAGCAAGCTCTCCGCCTCCGTGAACGACGCTCTCACCGAACACTACGGCGCCGGCCACTGGCTTGCCTCCAGCAGCCCCGGAGCTATCTATCTCGACCTCTCGGCCCTCGCCTCCCATCACGCCAACCCCGCCGAAGCACGCCGCATCGCCGCTTCCGCCGCACTCGCGTTCCCGCACATCGCCCGCGTCTACACGCGCGACGACCTCCTCGCCGGCATCGACTCCGCGGACCCCATCAGCCGCGCCATGCGCAACGGTTTCTACGGGCCGCGTTCCGGCGACGTCTTCGTCTTGCCCGAGCCCTACTTCCTGTTCACTCCCCGGGGCACCACGCACGGCACGCCCTACGGCTATGACCGCCACGTGCCGGTTATCTTCTATGGCGAAGGAATCGTCACCGGCATTCATCGCGACGACGTCACCGTAAACGACATCGCCCCCACGCTCGCCGCCCTGTTCAGCGTCGAGGCGCCGAGCGGAGCCTTCGGCCATGTGCTGGCCGGAGCGCTACGGTAACTCCGGTACACCTGGAATAATGACAGAGTATGCAAGAAGTTAACGCCGGGTTGATCGGACTCGGCAACGTCGGCTCAGGTACGCTGCACATCCTGACGGAAAACGCCGAATCCATTGCCGCAAAACTCGGTTTTCGCCTGATAGTGCGCGCGGTCTGCAGCCGTGGCGTGGCCTCGCTGTCCTTGCCCCCGCTCGCCCCCGGCACGCTCCTCACCTCCAATTGGCGCGAAGTCGTCTCGCACCCCGACGTCCACATCGTTGCGGAACTCGTAGGCGGCTGCGGCGTCGCGCGCGAAATCATCGATGCCGCCATCGCGCAAGGTAAATCGGTCGTCACCGCGAACAAAGAGTTGCTTGCCCTCTGCGGCGCCGACATCTGGGAACGCTCCGTCGCAGCCAACGTCAACCTCGCCATCGAGGCCAGCGTCGCCGGCGGCATCCCCATCCTCGCAGTCCTGCGCGAAGGCATTTCGGGCGACCGCGTCTCGTCGCTGTTCGGCATCCTCAACGGCACCTGCAACTACATCCTCACCGAGATCGAGCAGCACGGCACCCCGTTTGAATCCGTCCTCGCCGAGGCCCAGCGCTTAGGCTACGCCGAAGCCGACCCCAGCGCCGATGTCGACGGCTTCGACGCCCGCTCCAAACTCGCCATCCTCGCCGCCCTCGCCTTCGGGGAGCGCATCCTGCCCTCCGACATCTACACCGAAGGAATCCGCGGCATCACGCCGGTGGATTTCCAATACGCGCACCACCTCGAATACACCATCCGCCTGCTCTGCTCCGCCCGCCAAAGCGAACAAGGGCTGCTGCTCTCGGTGCGCCCCGCGCTGATTCCGCGATCGACGATTCTCGCAAGCGTCCGCGGCTCCTATAACGCCATCTGGGTGCGCGGCCGCTACGGTCAGGACACCTTCTACTACGGCCGCGGTGCGGGACCGCTGCCCACTGGCGTAGCCGTCGTAAGCGACCTCATGCGCGTGGCCCGTGAACTCCGCTCCGGCAGCCCCGAACGCGTCTCGCCCTTCGCCCACGATCGCCTCGGCGAGTATCAGCCCATCGCGGTTACCTCCCACCAGTCGGCCTACTTCCTCCGCTTCCGCGTCGAGGACCGTCCCGGCATCATCGCCCGTCTGGCCGCCGTGCTCGCCTCGCGCGGCATCAGCGTCGACGCCGTCCTGCAGATCCCCAGCGAAAACTGGCGTGAGCTCCCCTTCGGCATACCCGTCCAGCCAACCAGCGAAGCCGCCATCCGCGAAGCCGTCGCCGAAATGGCTACCCACGACTTCCTCGTCGAACCACCGCTCGCCCTGCCCATGGAGGCCAGCCTATGAGATTCCCTGCCGCCGTCGCGCTCGCCGCCTGCGTCCTCTCCGCCCAAGTCGCCACCGACGCCAACAAGGGCTATCAGACACCGGAGCAGCGCGCCAACGTGGCCAAGGGCCTCGCCTCGCCGCACCGCGACGACGAGCAGCGCCCGCACGAGATCATCGCCTCGATGAACCTCAAACCCGGCGATACGGTCGCCGACGTCGGCACCGGCATCGGCTACATGCTGCCCTATCTGTCCGCCGCAGTCTCTCCCGGCGGCAAGGTCATCGCCGAAGACATCTTCCCGGACTTCCTCGACAAGGCCCGCGCCCGCGCCAAGGACAAGAACCTCACCAACGTCGAGTTCGTGCTCGGTGCCGAGACGGACCCGCATCTGCCCGCCGCAACGCTTGATGCCGTCCTGCTGCTCGAGGTCTATCATCACTTCAACTATCCCGGCAAAATGCTCACCGCCATCGCCGCCTCGCTCAAGCCCGGCGGGAAACTCTATCTCATCGACTTTCACAAGCAGCCTGGCAGCAATCACATTCGCATCGACAAGCCCGACGTAATCAAAGAAGTGGATTCCAACGGCTTCACCCTCGTCTCGGAAAGCGAGCGCTCTTCCGACAACCAGTACATGGCGGTCTTCACGCCGCACAAGTCCACTCCCTGATCCGCCCCTTCCGGCGACAACGAAAATATCCTCATGCCCGAAACGCAGTACGACCCGAAACAGATCGAACCGAAGTGGCAGGAACGCTGGAGCGATCCCGCACTATACCGCGCCGATCCCTCCTCCGGCCGCCCGAAATACTACGTGCTCGAGATGCTCCCCTATCCGAGCGGCCGCCTGCACATGGGCCACGTGCGCAACTACTCCATCGGCGACGCCCTCGCCCGCTACATGTGGATGCGCGGCTACGACGTGCTTCATCCCATGGGTTGGGACGCCTTCGGTCTTCCGGCGGAGAACGCCGCCATCCAGCGCGGCCGCCATCCCCGCGAGTGGACCGTCTCCAACATCGCTGAGATGAAGCGCCAGATGAAGCGCATGGGCTTCGCCTACGACTGGGCGCGCGAAATCTCCACCTGCGAGCCGGAATACTACCGATGGAACCAGTGGTTCTTTCTGAAGATGCTCGAGCGCGGCCTCGCCTATCGCAAGAAGGCTCTCGTCAACTGGTGCCCGCAGTGCGCCACCGTGCTCGCCAACGAGCAGGTGATCAACGGCTGCTGCTGGCGCCATGAAACCACCCCCGTCGAGCAGCGCGCCCTCGAACAGTGGTTCCTGAAAACCACCGCCTACGCCGACGAGCTGTTGAACGACATGCGCGAAATCGAAGCCGGCTGGCCCGAGCGCGTGCTCACCATGCAGCGCAACTGGATCGGCCGCAGCGAAGGCGCCGAGGTCGACTTCGCCCTTGAAAATTCCGACCGGAAGATCCGCGTCTTCACCACCCGCATCGATACCATCTACGGCGCAACCTGCGTGATCCTCGCGCCCGAACATCCCATCGCCGCCAGCAAGGACCCGAAGCTCGAAGCCGCGCGCAAACAGATGATCGACGCCCGCGCCCACCAGGATCCCAGCGACGCGAAGAAAGAAGGCCTCTTCACCGGCCTCCACGCCATCAACCCCTTCAGCGGCGAACGCATCCCGGTCTGGATCGGCAACTTCGTCCTCACCGGCTACGGCACGGGAGCCATCATGGCCGTCCCCGCACACGACGAGCGCGACTTTGAATTCTGCACCACCTACCGCGTCCCGATCCGCCCCGTCATCCGCCCCACCGGCGGCGCGCTCCCCTCCACCGTCACCGAGGCCTTCACCGGCGACGGAGTGGTCGAAAACTCCGGCCCCTGGAGCGGCCTCGC
>VFSW01005248.1_pt1 | contig 19197 bp, 10 predicted proteins | sample 5358111 | NCBI WGS metagenome assembly VFSW01 (sample SAMN11554181, study PRJNA540505) | mine drainage metagenome | isolation source: sediment from site ElyBrook_90M | place: USA: Ely Copper Mine, Vershire, VT | collected 2017 | reverse complement strand
AGGTACGCCCTCCTGCCCTGGAGACGGCGCAGCCACGGCCGGTGAAACGGGCGGGGACTCAGGAGGTGGCACCGGCGCGCGCGGCGTGGGGTGCACCGTGTCCGTTCGCGCGGCGGCTACCATCACTCCCGGCTTTGGCCCCGATGCCATGACGGAGACGGAGGCCCGGCTGCCGGCGCCGGTCCGGGACGGGCGCTCGGGCGCTCCAGGAACCAACCGCGACAGCGACGGGCTCCCGCGATCGACCGCGTCGCGGAACGAGTCGAACTCCTGGCTGCTCGTACTTGGCGGAGGTGTGCTCGGCCGATTGCTGTCAGTCCCGAGGGCCTCTGGAGATTGCGAAGCTTCGCTACTCCCAGCCCGCTGGCAGGCTGCGTGAACGAGCTTGGCGGCCACGTCGAGGCCGAAGCGGTGAACGACGTAGCCAGGTTCCTCCTCGTCGACGTGGGCACCGGCGGCCGTCCGCTCGAATACTACTCCGATCGACGAGAGGTCGATGCGGTAGCCATCATCGAGGTCCTGCACGAAGTCGAGCGCCGCTTGTGCCTCCGCATCGCCGAGCAGGCGGTAGCGCTGAGCCCGACGAATGTAGAAGGCGAGTGCGGTCGAGAGCTCCTTTGCTCCCAACAGGCGATCGGCGCGCGGCTTGGAGTAGTAGTCGAGATCGAAGCGTGACCGAAGCACCTCGACTGTGTTCTCCGACTGCTCCCTCATCTTCTTGTAGAGCTGCGCACGCGCCGCCGCGGGTAGCTCGTCACGCAGTTTCACCTCGACGATCTTCCCGAACACAGTCCGGGTCTTGGAGTCGAAGCTGACCAGTAAGAGATCGGCACGTTGCTGACTCCGTTCGGTGCTGGTGAACCACGAGCGGTGCGCATCGAGCGGGACGACGATTCGTTCAGAGAGCAGCCCCACTTCCTCGAGTAGCCAGCGCGCTAGCAGAAGGCCAACAACCTCGGCCGTTTGGGTTGCCGACGCCATGAAGCGGAGAGCCAATCGTCCCGAAAGCGAGCGCAACGCTTCGAGAGCGACGACTTCCCCGGAGGTCGGCAAGGGCAGACCGAAGCTCTCGACCGCCGGGCGCACAATTGCTTCGAGCTCATGTGTGCTCCGGGTTGTGAGCATGAGTCGCAAGCGGTCTTGCTGGAGGTACTCGGGGGCGAAGTCGAGCAGGTACCCGGCCTCCCGTGCGGCCGCGGGGCTATCGTAGAATTCCAGACCCAAATTTCGATCGACGGTGAGCACCCAATCGCTCGCCAGGTGAACCTGCTTGAGCAAGGCTTGCCCGCGAGCGTCCAGTTGCATCGCCATGAGAGGTGCTACGTCTGGCTCCACGCTCGTTGCTTGCGTGGAGCATGCCTGGACGTACTGCGCCGCCCGGATAGCCTTTACGAGCCGCCGTTCCCCTTCATCCGCGTGAATGGAGGCACGTGGGTTGAGACCTTTTTGCCAAGCGAGACCACTGGTCGAATTGTCCGTCTGGATCTCCGGCTCCTGGAGGAGCCCTGCGACGTAGGTACCCCTACGCATCCCGTCGACGCGACCAACCCGTGCGTGCACGGCGAACTGCTCAAGCATCACGGATACGTGAGCGCTGAACTCTGCCGGACCAGCGAGGAAATCCTCGATGCTGTTACGAGCGAAGACGAGCTTTGGGTGCAGATGGTTGTTCGAGGCAAGCGTGAACTCGTCATCCTCGCCGACCTGACGATCTGGATCCAACAGCGACTCCAGCGCGTCGCCAGTCAGATCTACTCCCGCACGTGCAGCCAGGAGCCGTACAACGTACCGAAGCGGCCGCTCTCCGGCGAGAGAGCGGCGCAGCCGTTCGAGTTCTCGTAGTGCATCGGCGATCAGTGTTGCGTCGCCGGGGTTGAAGACGTTGATGTGAAGCTGTTCGACGTACGGGTGCATCTGGAGGTACTCGAACAGTCGACGTGCGAGATCGGGGCTACCGATGCTCGGAGTGAGACTGGTCGAGCTCCGAATCCCGAGCTGAGCGCGGGCGCGATCTCGGCAGGCCGCCACATCCACGACGGTGCCGTTCGTCCCTGCGTCGGGCAGATAGAGCGACCAATGGGTCGTTAGCGGGCCCTGCTCGACGTAGCCTCGTCCACGAGAGTCGAACACGACCGGCGGCAGGTGCGTGGGCTGGATGTCGCGCCGGTACGTCTCCACGAGAGAACGCAGACTGTCCGGCGCCTCCGAGTGTTGCTGCCAGCATTCGACCAGTCGGCGAAGCGCGCGTGCATGCTGAAGGTGCCAGGCGAGACGCGCAGGATGGGTTGGTGCAAGAAGCAGTGCTCGGCCGGGGTCGACCTGGGTGGGATTCCAACGCAACTCCACGACATCGAGCTGCGAGAGGACGGAGATCATCGCCGGCGATACATCGCCAGTGGCGGCAACTACGTACGCGTCGGCGTAAGCCTGCACCAGCGGCTCGATCTCGATGAGGTCGGCGGTCTCGACCAGGCCTGTTCGTTCCACCTCGCCCTGCACCGGCGCCCGCGTGACGTGCTGCTGGGAGATCGCGCCGAAGAGTTGCTCTCGCGCAGCCAAGAACTGCTCGAGCGCCGGGCTCGTAGCGAGCCCTTGGTCGCGTCGCTCTACCGAGACGTCTGCAAGTTTCGGCACTGCGAGGTTCAGCCGGTAGAGCCCGAGGTGCTCGGGATGCGACAGGATCTCCAGCTCCACCTTGCGCAGCAGCCCCGGCACAACGACTGCATGGCCGCCGCCATCTTCGTTCTCGAGGGAGAAGTGGACGTCGCCGCGCGTCGGCGCTCTAAGCGGTTCAGTCCAGCGGCCGTATAGCTTCCGGAGTTCCGGGGGGTCGCCTGGAGGCTGTGCACCGATCGCGCGCGTCGCCAGCGAAGCCCACGCATCGATCAGTGAGGCCGTGAAGACTGCACGCGCCTCCGGCCTCTCTAGCTCAGTCTCGCCACGGACGACGAGGAAGTAGTCCGACTCGTTCTCGGCGCGACCGTCTGCGCTACGAGTGTCGAGCTTCTGCGTTGTCGTGAGAAGGTTGCCGTTCGCGTCGTAAGCATCCACTTTGACGAAGTAGGTGCCCTCCTCGAGTGACTGGAGGTCTTTGACCTTGACTGAGCGCCGCACGTTCCTCAGTCGTCCGGCGGGCTTCGGGTAACTATTGCTCTCCCACGCGACGACGGCCCCCCCTTCGGCCGTGGACAGGATCTGGAACCGGTAGTGCGTCCACGCCGGCACCTCGGCGGGGCGCGGCTGAGAGCGGAAGACGACTTTGAGCTGCGCCTTGGCGTTCTCGAGGTCGAGCACCGGGAGCTGGGCCGCCCCCCCGACCTGGTCTGGGGTCTGTAGGGGCAGGTCCAGCTCCTCCAGGATCAGCCGTACACCGGTGGTCCCTTCGTCGTGGTCTTGAAACTTCCAGCGTTCGAATGAGAGGTCGCTCCACTCCGCGACGTGGGCGATCTCCCGGCCCCAAACCCGACTTGACGACTTCAGCCCGCGGAGGAAGACGAACAGGCGCGTCTGGATGGAGTCGGGCTCGAGGGAGAGCTTCTGGATTCGGGACAGGAGCGGGGTACTCGCATCGCTGAGCACGCGGACCGCATTCCAGTTGCGAGACAGGCGGCGCTCGATCGCGCTCTCCTGGAACGCGGTCATGTCGGGCACGAGACCCAAGCAGTAGAGTGCCGCCCCGGCCGCCTCAGGAGTCATGCCGTTCTTCACGACGGTGAGCAGGTAGTCAACCGCCTCGTCCGCATTCTGGAGGATGCGCTCGAGGCGCACATACTCTAGTGCTGCGCCCACCCGTTTGCGGAGCGGCTCTGGCAGGCTGCCGAGCAACGACGCGCTGACGTCGTCTGTGACGTTGCGGAGCGCGAGCTCAGTGAAGGTTGCGATGTCGAGCGAGTCTTCCGCGGCCGTGCGGAGGTCCGGCGGGATGAACACCAGCAGCGGCTCCGCCAGCACGTTCCGCAGCTCGATGAGCTTGGTGGACGATGCGCGCCATGAAGCACCCGCAGGATCCTTCGCCAGCACGAACGTTCGGGATGAAGCGCGCGCCTGAAGTGCCTCGCACAGCCGTTCCATGACCGGCACCGGCAACGTCGTGACTCGGAGGCGCTGCCCCGGTCCCGCAGCATCGAGCGCCGCAGATATCTGCGGCAGCAAGTGCTTGGCGAGAAGACCGTACAGGTCGTCGTTCGAGATCGGCGCGAGCATCACGACCTCCCCGACCGCTTGATGGGATACCGCGGCCGGATCCTCTGCACATTTACGGCGTCGCTGAGGTCGTCGAAGAAGCCGATCTCCCGCAAGCGGTCCTTCAGTGCTTTCACGTTCTCGCGGAAGGCGCGATGCTGGTCAAGCGTGACCGGCTTCTTGCTCGGATCGGTGTCCGAGGGACCAATGACGAAGCCGTATCGATGCTCAACCCAATGCAGGAAGTCATCGACGAGAATGTCCTCGCTATAGAAGTGCTTTCCGTTGTCGGTGTCTTCGAAGCGGAGCACTGCAAGCTGGACCAGGACCTCCAGAAACCGACCACCCAGGTGCCAGCGTCGTGGATTCACTTTCGATCGGCCCTGTGCCAGTGCACCCCAGTCGCCACTCTTCTGGAACAGCTTGTCCAACGACTGCACGAGATAGCCAACATGGTGCTTCTGGCGAACATGCGTCACGACCTCGATGAACTTCTCGAAAGAACTGAGGTCGGTTGCCAGGATCGCTTCGACCTCGGGAGGTAGGACCTCCTCATCCGCAGTATTTTCATCGCGAAGTCGTTTCAGTCGAAGCCTGAACTCCGCCTCGAACTCGGCTGGCGGGGAGCTGAGCAGCTGCATGACTGCTGCGGGCTCGTCGGGGAGTCCCAGCGACTTCTCCTCGCGCGCGTAGCGAAGGAGTTGGTTGATCGTGAAGATCGCGCGCACGAGCTCGGACAGGTCGCCGTATTCCGATGCAGCGCTCACCTGAGCGAGCTGCGCCATGCGCGACTTGTAGTCCGAGCCCATATCAACCGTGAGCGAGACGCCGTATGGGCACTCCTTGAAAGGAGTCGGCGAGGTGCCCCACACCGGACACTCGCGGCAAACGCTCGACGCGCCGCGATCCCGGATCCAGCCGGAGAGCTGTCGTCCCAACCTCAGAATGTAGAGGCCCAGATGAAGCCCCATCACCGTCTTTAGGTAGTCAATCATCACCGGACGCGGCACTGCGTCCTGATAAGCAAGCAAACGCTGGACATCGTCACACAGGATGCGGCCATGACCCTTGCAAACGGGCGGCGCTGCCGTGAGGCGCTCGCCTGACTTGTGAAGATCAGCGAGGCCGTCGACCAGCTTGATTACGGTGAGCGTGTCCAGGTCGACGTGCGCTTGGGCGTCAGGGTGCGTGCTCCGTGGATCACGGCCGCGATCGAGGTAGGTCCGAAGGTCGAGCACGGCCTGCTTGTCGGCGTGCTCGAGCATCGCATAGAGAGCGTCGGCGTGGTTGTAGTCGCGGCAGTGCCTTGCGACGCGAATCTTGTGGGCATCGAGGTGTAGCGGGCGCAGCGACGCCACAGCTTCCTTGGCACCCCCTCGATTCACGAGGTCGAAGATGTCGCTCTCCAACCACGCTTTGGCGACCTCGGGATGTTCACGGAAGCCGGACACCCCTGGCATCTGAGCGAGCTGCTCGGCGTGGTGAGCAACGCTTTCGATCTGCTTCGAGGGCCGCCCCTTGGTTACGGCGCGCTGTCCCTCGCACTTGAGCAGCATGAATAGGTTCACGAGCACTCGGTCGAGATCGACGTTCTTGGGGTCCGGGTAGAAGACCTTGGGATTCCGGAACTCCTGGTCCAGCTTCCCGATCTTCACGGCGCCTCCATGGGGGACGTCAACGCCGCATCGTAGGAGTGGAGCTCGAGGCGAACACCAACGTCCGCGTCGGGCTGTGCCGAGATCTCGTAGAGGTCCTGCTCGTCGGGGGTGACGACGATTCTGCTGAACGGCAGGTTCATGAGTTCGTTGCGGAAGATGAGGAGGTTGACGAACATCCCTTGGAGAGCGGCGGGGCTCGGCCTGAATCCGCAGCGGATCAGCTCCAGCATCTCGAGCAGGTCGAGGGACACGCGCAGTGTGGCTCGCCCGAATGCTTCCTTCGCGCGCAGCTCCAGCGTGTCCGGCGAGCATTCGAGGTACTCGCCGAGGCTCCGGTACGACGGCACCACGACCTCGAACGCCTCTTTCGGGAAGAGGCGATAGCTACGAATCGTGGCGCCCCGCAGCCGAGTGACGCGTAGCGCCAGGTACTTCTGGAAGAGGCCTGGGTGCCTCAGCCCCTCGGAAAGGGAGATCGCCTCGATGACCTGATCGCGGATCTTGTCGGCGACGGGAACCGATGTGTCGTTACTCGAAGCGCGGGTCACGAGGACACTCTCAAGCTGCTTGAGCGATCGGTACGGCAGCATCTCGCGCCATCCCTCGTCCCGGCGCTCGAAGTATGCCCAGCGTCGCCACTCCTCGAGTAGCCCACGTCGCTCGTCGAGCAGGCGCGCGAGCGGCAGGTCGTCACGACCCTTGGCGGCGTTCCTAGTCGCTTCGCGCATGACCGTGTGGGGACTTTGCTCGCGCGATTCGAACGTCATCCACGGCACAGCTTTTGACGGATCCCGATCAAGGCGCCGATCGAGCGGCGCCGAGTTCACACGGCCCGGATCCGTCTCCCGCAGAACGGCAACAAGCCGATCATCCGTGCCGTGTCGCCCACCTTGACCATGGTCCGCTAGCGCCTGGGAGTAGTACAGCGCTCGTAGCTCGGCGGTCGCGCCCTGCTTGATGAGGCGTCCGATGTCCTCGCAGCCGTGGTCTCGAAGAAGGATCCACGAGAGGGCCGAGCGCAAGTCGCGCATCGTGACGTGAGCCTTGCGCCGCAGGTGCACGACTTCAAAGAGGCGCCGAACGCGCCCCCTCGCCGCCGGTCCGGACGCCTCGTCGCGCATGGTCGCAGCGTTAAAGCGGAGCGGGCATTGCGAACGGTACGCGCATGAGTCGCACGCACTCCAGAGCTCGGGTGCCGTGAGCTTCTGAAGCTGTTGCTCAACAAGCGAAAGTGCACCACCGGCAGCCACGGATCGGAGATTGAGGTTGACGAGCAACGTGAGCGGGAGGAGCTCGCCGCGACCGTCGAGCGCGCGATGGGCGAACTCTCGCATGGCCGCGAAGCGCCCTCGATGGGCGCTGTGCTCGAGGAAGTCGAGCAAACGACCTTCGTTCACGGCGATCAGTCGCGCATCGGAGCCGGCGAGACTCTTGGCGAGGTCATCGCCCTCGAAGGGCGCGAGGAACTTCGCAAGTACGTCGTCGCTCGCACGATCGCCCTCGTCCTGCGATCCGTCGTAGTTTGTTTCATAGCTCACCCCCCCATGGCTCCAGCGGCAACCGTTCCCCGACTCGAGCGGGGTCACGGTTGCCTTGAGCTGCTGCCCGAAGAACTGCTCGACCTGCTGGAGGAAGGCCGTCTTTCCGTCGCCCGCGTTGCCAGTGATGACGACAAGGCGAAAGCGGCCATCGGCGATGTGCGGTGCGAGCTTGGTGTCGAGGCTTGTCTTTACATAGGTGAGACGCGCGATCTCATCGAGTCCTCGAGTGCCCGCGTTCGTCCGGCCGGCCTGACTGTACAGAGTGAGCAGGCGGGTAACGTACGGGTTGTAGTCCTTGCGGCCGGCCTCCCCGGACTCGAGGGTCAACCCGGGGAAACCGCCAAGAGTGGCGGAGACGACTTGCTCTACTGGCGCATGCATGCTCGGCACGGCGAGGAGCGCAGCCTTCATCTCGTCGGCGGCCTGGAAGCGCTCCGCGCCGACTGGGTTGACCGCCTTCAGCAGGAACGTCGCGAGCTCGGCGCTCAGATGCAGATCCTTACGTAGCAGCCTTGGGTCGAACGGTTCACCGGCCTCCGGGTTGTCGTCAGGGAACGGATGACGATGACAGACAAGCTCGTAGAGGACGACCCCGAGCGAGAAGAGGTCCATGTTGGGCAGCCACTGGGGTTGTCCACGATCGGGAGCCCAGTAGCGCGGCGTTCCCCCACGACCACTGGCGTGGATCACTTTTGTAGCGATGTTGAAGTCAATTAGTTTGGCCCGGTGCGACGGGAGCTCAAGCAGGATGTTCGCGGGCTTGATGTCGCGGTGCAGGATTCCTTGTCCTACCGCCTCCTGAAGTTCGCCGAGCCTGTCGTAGTCTTCTCCGCTGATGCTGCTCTTCTCTTGCAGCGCCTTACGGTGCTCCTCGAGCTCGGTTGTGTCCGGATGCATCGCCGCGAGTGCATCCAAGAGCTCCGCGCCGATCCGCTGGATGTCGACCCACGAGAGACGCTTCTCACCCTTGCGGTAGGGCTCGAGGGTCTCGCCGTGGACGTATTCGGTGAGGATGTACGGCCGGCGGTCCGGCGGGGCGAGTCGAGCCATCCAGATGACCCGCGCGATGTTTGGATGGTGCGGGAGGTTCTTCCCGATGTCGTTGAACTCGCGGAGGAGCACGTCCGCCTCGATCGTGGGGGCGAGGACCTTCATGGCGTAGGTCTGCTGATGATCGAGGTGGTAGACGCGGTAGACCGTTGAGAACGCCCCGGTTCCAAGTATCTCGTCGATGCGGAGTACCTCGTCGACGATGCTCCCGACTTCGAACGTCGTCGGGGGCTGCGGTGCGGGGGGCTGATCGCTCCGAACAACACCCGTAGAACCGCCGTGTCCGGCGCGCCTCAAGACCTCGAGAGTCGTCGACGCGCTAGGGCGTGCTTTGAAGTCTGTGACGTTCAGTAGTGCGAGCACAAGGTCGTCGACGGTCCGACCAAGATCCGGCACCACCTCCGACGGGAGTTGTGCGGGCCGCCCCTGCGCCGCCTTCGCCGCCTCTGGGCCAGAGAACGGTGGTTGTCCCACGAGAAGCGCGTAGAGCAAGACGCCAAGCGAATACATGTCGGACGTCGTGTCGAAGTCATAATCGGTCTTGTCCGCTAGCTCAGGCGGCACATACGCCAGGTTGCGCCGTCGCTCCGTGTGCTCGAAGACCGTGTGCCGTGCCTCGATATACGCACGATCGAAGTCCGTGAGTCGCGGCCGACGATCGAAGCCAACAACGATCGACTCAGGACACACATTGCGGTGGATGACGCCGTGGGCGTGTACGGCCTCGAGCGCCGATGCGACCCCCTCGGCGATCTGGAATCGCTCACGCAGCGTGAGGCGGTCCCGTTCCTTGTTGTGCAGGTAGCCGTGCAAGGTCCCGTAGTCGGACCACTCGGTAACCTCAAAAAACTCGTTGTCGCCCTCAACATTTTCGAATTGAAGGATCGGCAGGAGGTTCGGGTGCGGCCCCACCTTTGCCACGGCCTCCGTGGGGCGCCGAATCACGGCCATTCGACGCGCAAGCTCATCCTTGGGTAGACTCTGGTCTACGCGCCACGTGCGGATCCGGTAGCGCGTGGTGTCCTCTGACAAGAGCGCGCGTCTCCCGATGTACTCGCCGGAGCCCGCGTCCTCGTAGAGCTTCTCGACTATCTCGTAGCTGCCGATGCGGCGCCGGGCGCTCCGCTGACGAACGCCCCACGAACCTTGCAACGTCTTTTCGATCTGTGCTTGGTAGCGAGCGGCATCCGTGCGCCTGGATACGCGGGTCTCGTCGAGCAGGTATGTCAGGAGCCCAGCCACGCTCAGCGCATTTCTGTACCAGTTGCCCCCCAGAGCGTTCTGCGTCCCGTCCGGGAATACGAGCAAGGGCTCGATCCAGATCTGGTTACCGACGGGGCCAAGAGTGCCCTTTAAAACCTTGCACTTCAGGTCTACGAGCCACAGTGGGCACTTCCGCGGAGTGTGGTTGATGAGCCACTCCGTGTCGTCGCCGGTCAGGCGCCCGTACCACTCCTTCGCTTCGACTACGAAGAGGGCGTGCGGCGCGAGCACGACGAAATCAAACTCAAGGGCGGAGCGCCCTGCCTCCTTGAGCTGGAAGTTGGGGGCGACCGCGTAGGTGTTCGGCAGGTTGCTGCGCAGCGCTTCCAACACCTTCGGCTCGAAAGGGCCAACCAGGCCGCCTCCCGTCGGCGTGGCGATCACCCGAGCCATTGCGCCAAGACCTCCTCCTCGATGATGCGAATTGCTTCGTCCTCCGCCTCCATCGAACGATGCAAAGAGCTAAACGCAGCACGATGAAAACCGACAACTTGTTCGGCTTGAGCACGCTCCAAGACGGGCGCCGGAAGCTTCGCGACAAGATCCCGACGGAGCTGTTGAACGATGGTACCAGCCGCCGTGGTTAGGATCAGCCGACGACCTACGAACGTCGATAGGTACGAGTAGAGAGATTCCGAGAACATGTCCTTGGGCACGATGCGCAGGACGTGTTGCGTTAACGCGAATTGTGACAGTTGATGATCGACGTGGACTGGTCTTCCTAGGGTGTCTCCCTCGCCCGTCCCGCCAACGCCCGCCATCGCAATGCTGCCAACGGGAGAGAAGACGGTCGCGTGATCAACAGATGGGTTTTGAATCCAAACTGGAAACGGACGAATTAGGTGCAGATCGCGCTGGGAAATCAGCTTGTATCCGTGACCCGGCGATGACGGAGATCGTTTACGTAAGTTACCAAAGAATATCCCCCCGTCGACACTCTGCTCGGCAATGTTTGACGACCAACGTCGACGTAAGTACGCCAATGCGCCCCCGGCGGAAGCCACATTCCATGCCGCCAGGGAAGGCAGCTCCCCTTGCCAGACTACGCAACGCGCCTTGCGCATGGCGCACATCTCCCGCGCCTCGAGCATCTCCGGCAGGTTCTCGATAACGCCGCGCGCCGCTGAAATGTGCTTCGAGTACTCGTCTCGCAAATCGACGGTCTTGCGGACCAGCTTCGCCACTCGAGAGACCGTTCGGCTATCGGCCAACGGAACCGGGAGGCGAGCAAGCAAGTCCGGCCGCATGCGTGGGATGGAGGTCCCGTAGGCACAGGATCGGACCGACCTAAGGCCCACGGACGTTGAAAGGAACGCGTAGAGATAGAGGAAATCGTCATCGAGAAGACCTCCCCCTCTTATCAACATCAGATCTCCTGCGGCGAGCCTCCCGGCGAGTCGACCGTCCGCAATGATGCTCCTCCCAAACAACGTGGCCTCGCCGATCTGACCGGCGCCAGCGATGAGCACGTCGCCTCGCTCGATCCGGAGGTCGTCGACGAAGCGCATCAAGTCGCCACGAATCCATCGACCGGAAGGCTCTGAGGAGAAGGCATCGACTTGGCTCAACAGCTCCATTCCGTGACTGCGTTCGCAGTCCACCCGCGTTAGGACGGCGGCGTACGAGCTTCCTAGGGAGCGCGTCCATTCAGCCAGCGGTCTCTGCGCGCGCCCGGCCCGCGTTCGAAGCAGTTCAACGTTCGGGTCGTAGTTGAGCGCCCGGATGGTCGCGGGAGAGACATCCCTAGCCAGGAACACGGCGCGCATCACGGCACCTTCAGTTTTCCAGCGACATACTCGCGATACTGCGACGCGATCCACGGCATGTCGTCCGCGATGATCCGCATCTTGCGGCGCCGCTCCCGCGACTCGACCTTCCGGCCTTTCTCCCAGCGCACCGTTACGGTCTCTTCTCTCGTTTCTTCGGTCCCGTCCGCTCGACGAACGTACCGCGTCTGACCGCGGCTGCTGTGCCCGCACTCGTCGGCAATCGCCATGAACACAGGTCGCTGCTTAGGCCCCTTCGCACCTGCCATCTTCAGCTCGCTCGGATCACGGCGTCTCAAGAAGACACAGCTTGCCTGCACGGATACCTGAGGTTGGAACGCGTCACCCGGCAGATCGACGCTCGCGAGGAGCTCCATCTGCTGAAGCATCCACCAGCGTACCGCCTCCATCTGCTCTCCGGGGTTCCCGAGGATGCCGTTGGGCAGCACGATGCCCATGACACCAGTGCCCGGCTTCAGAAAACGCCAGCAGTTCTCGATGAACAAGATCTCCGGCGCGGCCTTCCTCTGGAGCGCAGCACGGGTCCAACCGTCGCCAGTCCTTGCCCACTTGTGTCCGAGATCGAACTGGCTCAGCACTTGCGGGTCGTCGACCGGAATCTTGGCGCCGAACGGCGGGTTTGTGAGCACGAAGTCAAACGCACCGAGGCCCCCGCCGCTCTTCTCGAACTCGACCATCGCGTCCGATTTGCGCCCGGGAACGCCGTACTCGAGGCTGTTGAAACAGGCGATGTTGCCGTGGCCGTCGTTGTTCATGACCATGTTCATCCGCGCCGCTTTGCGGAGATCAGGATCGACGTCGATGCCGTAGAGGGACTTTTCGGCGTACCTCGTCAGCGAGTGCTGGATCTTCTTTAGCTCGCTTGGGACCGGCACATCCGGGTACTGGCAATCCGACTCGACGAGCAACTGTCGGCGCACGTGGGCCAGCGCGACTACGAGGAAACCGCCGCTGCCGCAAGCGGGATCGAGGATCTTCTGACCGGGCCTTGGGTCGATAATCTCCACGGTCATCCGGATAACATTCCGAGGCGTGAAGAACTGACCGCGCTCCCGCTTGAGCGTCGTGGAGGTGATCGCCTCGTACGCCGTGCCCTTAGCGTCGGTGTCGGTGCTCAGAAGGTTGTAGCGACCGAGTTCCGACGCGATATAGGTCAGCGATCGATCGTTGAGTTCGATCTTTTCGTTGCCCTCGAAAACATCCTTGTACTCTCTTGTCTTCGCATCCTCGAAGAGTCGCTTGATCCGCGCTGCGACGGCCTTCTGACCGGCCGGCGTGTTGCCCTCGGTGGCGCCGACGAAGAACGCGCGCCGGCTCTGTTGTTCGTCGAGGATCTTGGCGAATATGAGGTGGAGGAGCTGCCAGAACGCCTTGTCGCCACGCATGTTCTGGTTGCCGTAGAGGTAGTCGTGGCACCGCTTGAATGCGCGAAGCAACGAGTCGCCGGAGGCGACGCGAAGCGGGCGCCGCTCAGCGGTCTCGAGGTCTTCGAGAGATTCGTCGGGCGCAGGGAAGTCGGTCAGCTCCGTGAATTCGGGGAGGCCCGTGCGCTTGTTGAAGCGGCGCATCCGGAACGCCATCTCGGATCCGTTGGTCCAGATCCCGAAGATCTCAGCGCGGTCGTTGATACCAGCGAGGATCTCCTCGAGCTCTGCGATGCCTTTCTTCGCCGCTGGCTTGGTGCCAGCCCTCGCGACCAAGGCAACTCGAATCGCGTGCGCTGGTTCGTGTGGCTTGCCGTGTTCGTATACTACGAGCGAGGCAGCCTTCCGCTGCATCCTCACCTTGCCCGACGAGGGGTCCTCCATCTCTAGTGAGAGGCGGACGTCCCGACCCATGTCATTCGGCTCGACCTCGTACTCGCGGAGGAGTTGCTCGATCAGCGACTGGAGCGTTTGCTCGTCGGGCGTGTCTTTGTGCGCTTCACCGGTGAGAGCACAAATGCTCGTTCCTTCGAGCACGAGCTCCTCGTCGACGGCTTCGTCGACATCGCCGCTCGTGTTGACGTCCTCGCTCGGCGGGTCGTCCGCCACCGCCCGACTTTTTCTCGCCATGCTTGCGGAAGCCTACGCGCCGTCGATCCGTGTTGGCTAGCCTTCCGGTCGCGCATCCGTGGTACGAGGTAACTGCGCGCAGCGCCTCCGTTCGCAAAGGGCCACGCCTTGTACGACATCGGTTCGGGTCGGTGGTGGGCGGCTGACGCTGCGCGAGCGGCCCGCCCCTGGAGCGTGTTTGAACGCTCTCAACGTTGGGAGCGAGTTCCTCCCACAGCTAGCCGAGGGCCAGGCGAGCGAGAGGCAGTAGTGGTCCGTCGAGAGATCATCGAAGCGGCTACGAAGGCGGCGCTCGCGGAATCCACCATGGCGGCGATGTGCGACGCCTTCCAACGCGTGATTCCGTGGGAGACCGTCGAGGCGGCACGCATCGCGCGGATGAGGGGCACGCGAACGTCCCGCGTTCTCGCAAGAGTGGCTGAGTGAGTATCATGGAGGTGCAGCGTGCTCGAGGCGTTCACATGGGGCTACTGGGGTTGGGGCAACAGCACGAAGGAGCTCGTGAGAGCGTTCGACGCCGCCGAGAAGCAGCGCGGCTTCAACGCCCCCGTGTTCGTGGATGCCCGCGTGCGGCGCACCGGACGTGCAGTTGGGTTCCGGGGAGACGCGTTCGAGAAGCGGCTCGGCGCTGCGCGCTACCGGTGGATGGAGGGCCTCGGTAACCAGGGTGTCGTCGACAGGTCGCCTGAGATCTACCTGCGCGACGCCACCCAGGTGCGGGACCTACTCGACTTGGTGACCGACCTTCACGCCGAAAGGCGCCGCGTGCTCTTCTTCTGCGCCTGCCGGGACGCACGCTGGAACGGTGCTCGCAATTGCCACCGTGACCTTGTTGCCGAACTGCTGGTGAAGGAAGCGCGACGCCGGAGAATCGCGCTTTGTGTCTCCGAGTGGCCCGGCGGTGCCCCTCGACACCTCGTCGCGACGTTCCCCGCCGAGGCCGCACGCGCTGCCGTGAGCGCGGCACAGAGCACTCCCGTTCCTCGTGGAATGTCACCAGCGGTTGCTGTCTCACTGCCGTGGGGCTCGTTCGCGATGGTCGAAGTGCCAGAAGGATCGGTGCCGTTCATCGTCGGGCCGGCGATCCATGCTCACGGACGGTGGACACTGCGCCTGCCTTGGTTCGTTCCAGAGAAGCCGTGGACGGAGCTGAGACTGCGGCGGGCGATCATGGCGCTGCGCAAGGGCATGGGGCATGAGGCCAGGTACTCGCTGCCGCCGACGGAGCCGCGCACCCTCGCGTGGAGCGATCTCGTGATCGACGCCTCCGCCTGAGCGGCGAGTCACTACGTGAGGGGCGGAGGGCCGATCAGGGCGCCGGGGGATGGCTGCATGGATCGCCATCGCCCCCCTCATGCGGCGAGGGGTCATCCTGCTGCGGTTCAGCGCACGTCTCGCGGCTCGCCGGATGCGCCGCCTTCATCGCCGAGATCTCCTGACGCAGGGACGCTAGTGGATCGATCTTCGTCGCGTAGCTGTCGCACCAGCGCAGCCACGCGTCGAGCTCGCCTCCCGGGATCACAGTGCACTCTCCGTCCTCTATGATGCGACGGGTCTCGAGCACGTACTCACGGATGTCGCGCACCAATCGCCAGCGTGACATCTCTTCTTCAACCCGCTTGCGCCATCGGTCGTCGAGTTGCTGACGGTCACGCTCGGCCTGCCATTGGCGCTGCGACTCCTCCTGCTCCTTTCGACGTCGCTCACTCTCGAGCCGCTCTCGCTTGATCGCAGATGCGATCGTACGCAGCCCTTTGACGAACGCGTTGAGGCAGTCGTCGACTCGGCGCTTCTCCGTGTCGGCCCAGTTCTTCTGAACGCCAACGTGGAAGCGGTAGGCGTCGAGATCGTCGCGGACACGAAGGCGAAGCTTGCCCGTGGCCTGTCGCTCGAACGTCGGGCGCCGCCAACGGGTCGGATCGCCAGGATCGACCTGCACGTTCTCGGTTAGTTCGTCGAGGGCGAAAGGAACCGACTCGCCGTCGACGCGTACCAGCGTAACCGGCATCTTGACCTGGCGGCGGGTGACGCTGGGAAGCCAGACCCCAACCTCCGCCGGGTCGAGGACCTCCACGTCGAGACCGCGCAGCGCGAGTGCCTTGATCAAGGCATCCATGATGCGCAGGGCTCGATCGAGGCAGGCCGGCGTGACTTCGACGGCTAGGCACCTCCGATCACGGCAACGAACGAGTCCGTCGTCGGCCGCCTTTGCTTTACGCAGAGCGGCGAGAGTCATCGCAACAAGTTCGTGCGGCTGGTCCAGAGAGGCACTGACCTGGATCGGCGCCTCCTCTTCCTGGCGTTTGTCTGAAGCCTGTTCCTTCGTCGCCATCACTGCGTCCTCCGGCTGGATCGGCGGTCGCCATCGGTCAACACGAACCTCCGCGGGTTGACCGGCTTTCAGCGGCGTAAGAGGACGGCGCTTCGGCTTCTGGCCCGCAGCCACGCGGGCCCAGTGGCCCCGCCCCGGAACCGGAACGTTGAGCCGTCGGCAGATCTTCGCTAGAGCGACGTCGGAGACGCCGTACGTCTTGGCTACCTGGCGCACGGGCTTTGACCAGACGAGCCGGTACAGTTCATCGCGGTGGTAGGTGACCGTCTCGCGCCCCATCGAGCTCGCGAGCGTACCCGTTCCGCCGATTCACGTTGAGAGGAGACGACGAAGATGAGCACGTCCGGTTCGCGCTACGGCACCGAGGGCTTCACCGACTACGAGGACCACCTCAACTGGGACGCCGTCGGGTCGCCCGTACCGCTGGGCGACTACGACGTCGAGGTCGTCAAGGCCCAGTACAAGCCGACGAGCGCTGGCAAACACATGTGCAAGGTGCAGTTCAAGATCGAGTCGGCGTACGAACGTGCCAATGAGAAGGCCAAGGATCGCCTCGTCCTCGAGAATTTCGTCTTCACTCAGGAAGACGGCTTCCGCGTGAAGGACTTCGCTGAGGTGACGGGCGTCGAGCTGCCCGCGATCGTCAACAGGCAGGTCATCGAGGAGTGGGCCGCCAGCATCGTGGGAATCAAAGTCGGGATCAACGTCAAGCACCGCGAGTGGCAGGGCAGCGTGCAGGCCGGCGTCGACAAGCGCTTCCGGTACCAGTCGGGTGCTCAGCAGCAGGAACAGCAGGCCGAGGAGCAGCGAGCTGCGTCGGCTCCCGCGAAGCCACAGTCGACGCTGCGCCAGGCCCTCTCCAAGAGGACCACCAAGGGCACCGGCAGACGCAAACCCGCCGCAACTCCGAAAGCGGCGCTCAAGTCCGACAAGCGCAAGCTCCGAGCACCACGCTAGAGGCCCGGAGCATCGAGAAGACGCCGCCGATCACTGCCGAACTAGCGCTTCCGCGGCTGCGCGGCCCGGCTCGAGAAGGCTACGGCGTTCGATCTGGGCTCCGCAGGATCTACGACAAGTCCTTCCCCCGTTGTATCGTCGGGTTGCCTCCCCATGCGTCTCCTTGGCCTTCACGTTCGCGATTTTCGTGGCTTCGCCGACCTCCGCTTAGAGTTCGAGCCGGACGTCACCGTGCTCGTCGGCGTCAACGGAGCGGGGAAGACTTCCCTGCTCGACGCCATCGGCCTCCTGCTCAGCTACGTCGCTGCCGGCGTGCGCACGGGTCGCGCCAAGGGCACGCTACTAGCGCCAACCGATGTGCGAGCGGGGGCAACCACGGCGTCGATCGCGTTGGCGGCCGAGGTGGGCGGGACTTCGGCGACGTGGACGGTCGCCAGAACGCGCCCTGGCTACCCCGCGGAGGAGCGGAGCAGCCTCGAAGAGCTAGGGCCGATCATCGCACGGAGCCAGAGGGCCATCGCTGACCGCTCCCCGGCCCTGCCGCTTGCCGTGTACTTCCCGACCAACCGGAACGCCCTGGACATTCCACAGCGCATCCGCACCCCTCACGAGTTCGACGCGCTCAGCGCCTACGATGGCGCGCTTCAAGGAGGCGCTCGCAACTTTCGCGGCTTCTTTGAATGGTACCGCGAGGAAGAAGACGTCTACAACGAACAGAGGCTACGGGGCTCTGACCAGCCGCCCTCGCGGTTGCCCGAGGTCCGTGCCGCGATAGAGGCTCTGTTCCCCGGCGCGCGGGACCTCCGCATCGAGCGCAAGCCGCAGCGAATGACGCTGGAGCACGGGGGCGTTCGCCTAGACGTGGCGCAGCTCTCCGACGGCGAGAAGTGCTTGCTCGCGCTCGCCGGCGATCTTGCGCGCCGACTGGTGCTCGCTGCACCGCACGTGCCTCGCCCTTTGGAGGAGCCGGCGGTTGTCATGATCGACGAGATCGAGCTGCACCTTCACCCCGGTCTTCAACGAACCATCGTGCCTCAACTCCGGCAGGTATTTCCGAACGCGCAGTTCGTGGTCAGCACGCATTCGCCCCAGGTGCTCTCGTCCGTCCACGCCGGAAGCGTTCGGTTGCTGGACCATTTTCAGCTGCGCCGTCTACAGCGTGGAACCTGGCACCGCGACACAAACCGCATCCTCGACGAGGCCTTTGGCGATCCCGGAAGACCCCCCGAGGTCGCTCGTAGGCTCAACGACCTCCGCGACGCTGTCGATCACGACCGGCATGCCGAAGCCCGACGGCTGATCGGTGAACTTCGCGGGATGATCGAGGGCGACGATCCGGACGTGTACTTCCTCGAGCAGTTGTTGCAGCCGGAAGCGGGTGAGGAGGGAGCGGAGTGAGGGCGGTCCACAAGTCACCGGAGCCGAACACGGTGATGGCTACACGGGTCGCGCAAACGACGAACTTGGGGACCGGGGCGACGGCGCGTACCGCATTCGATCAGATCGACAAAGCGATCGTCCGCAAGCAACTGGACGACGAGCAGTCGGGCCTCTGCGCCTTTTGCATGCGCCGCATCAAGCACAACGCCATGGACGGTCGCGGGGAACCGGTGATGAAGATCGCTCACCGAACTCCGATCGCCGTCGACTCACTGCAAGCCCTATCCTGGGTGAACATGCTTGGGTCGTGCGACGGCGGCCAGCGTTCCAACGGGCGCTACTGGACATGCGACGCCTCCCAGGGGTCGACCGCGCTGACCGTCGATCCAACCCAGCCGGGGTCGGTCGCCCGGATAGGTCTCGAGCGGCGCAACGCGAAGGTTGGGCTCTTCATCACGTCCGCCGACCCGGTGCTTCGAAGAGATGTCGAGCAGACGTTGGCTCTCAACGACGGCGACCTTCCCGAGCTGCGACAAGAGACATGGCGAGCGTTCCAGGCCACACACAAGAGGCTGTATCCGAACGGTCCCTACGGCCGGCCCGCCTGGCGAGTCTTTCTTCCCACCTGGCTCGGCCGTGGGGGGCGCCGGGCCCCGCCCATGGCGGGTGTCGTAGAAGAACGGCTCCGCTGACGTTTGGCTGACCGGGGTGCCATCGGAGCGCGTGCAGGAGGCCCTACGAGAGCCCGCCGCGTTTCCGGGGGGCTGGGACCAGGCGCCCGTTGCCCACCAGTTGCCCACCGCACCGTCACCCCCCGTTCCTTCGCGATGCACCGTGTTACATGGATCTGCGAGTTCCCCGCGTTTTTCTGCGGATCGCTCGTGAAACGCCGCCCTTCAAAGGGGTCTCGCAGATCCCGCCTCCCCGACCGGGCCCCCCGGCGGGGGGGGGGGGGGGGGGGGGGGGGGGGGGGGGGGGCCGGGGGGGGGGGGG